>Ga0308160_10000095_pt1 | contig 260246 bp, 240 predicted proteins | sample PhyFR1_FD_201036 | JGI IMG/M metagenome (GOLD analysis project Ga0308160, IMG submission 201036) | Phyllosphere microbial communities from UC Gill Tract Community Farm, Albany, California, United States - DLSLF.R1 | ecosystem: Host-associated > Plants > Phyllosphere > Unclassified | place... | reverse complement strand
AGTGATGCATCACGACCGCAAACTCGCTGTCTCGGCAGCTTGGGTTTGGCTGGCCGAGGCGCGGATGCTACTCAGCAGGCTCGCTTATCAAGGTTAATTTCGTCCACACCCTGTTAGAGACGGTTTAAAAACTGTGAAGCAACTTTGATGTCCAAAGGGTTCTCGTGGATCGGAGAACGTCATGTGGACAGCAGAGCAGCGAACGCGGCATAAAGTTCGGGTACCGAAAGAGCGTAAGGGCTACCCCACCGATGTCAGCGATCAAGAGTGGAAGCTCGTCGAACCATTACTGCCGGGCGTGGCCAAGACTGGACGACCGCGCAAGACGGAGCTTCGCCAAGTGATCAATGCCCTTCGTTACCTGGTGCGCTCGGGGTGTGAGTGGCGTATGTTGCCGCACGATTTTCCTCCTTACCAAACGGTGTACTACTGGTTCCGTCGTTTGATACGACGCTTCCTGTTTCGGACGATCCACGACCTGGCCCTGATGCTTGATCGGATGTGCGAACAACGCGAAGTTGTTCCCTCGGCGGGCATTGTCGACAGTCAGTCGGTCAAGGCGCCTGGGGCACGTAAGCGCGGCTATGACGCACACAAGAAGATAAGCGGGCGCAAGCGACATATTGCGGTTGATACTGACGGGCGACTGTTAGCGGTGAATCTGACGCCAGCGGATGTCGCCGACTCGACAGGCGCTCAGCTGGTACTCGACGCCATCGTCAAGCGCTGGCCTTGGGTTAAGCATCTGTTCGGCGATGCTGCTTATGACCGGCGTACTTTGCTGGACAAGGCGGCTTACCTCGACTTTACTGTTGAAGTCGTGCGGGGCCTGCAGGGTCAGGACGGCTTCCAAGTACAACCGCGGCGCTGGGTCGTCGAGCGCACGTTTGCATGGCTGATGCGATACCGTCGTCTGGTCCGAGACTACGAACAACGGCTCGACGTCTCCGAAGCCATGATTTACATCGCGCTTGGCTCATCCTTAATGCACCGAATGGGTTTCCGCTAAGTTACTAAACCGTCTCTTAGCGAGTCCTCCGTACAATGGTATGCAATATCGAATTCGAAAAGCAGGAAGCAACGTGACAAACCTCCAAAAAACGAAGACAAGGTTCATCAATCCATTTGATGGGAGGGCGAAGGCATTGGAGCTGAGTGGACTGTTTTTGTTTGACCCTACGGTTGAAATGAAACTCGGCGGCAGCCCTTTGCGTTCGCTGTATGTGGAGATGGGCAAGGAATCGCTATATAAAAGTCTGGAGCGCTCGGCAAAGCTAAAAACTCCCTGGTCAGCGCGACTGTCAGACGAGTTAGTTGGGTTGCTTCCTCCGTCAATACAAGAGGACATGCGCGCTATGCTCGCAGGAGATGAAGCCGTCGCGCAGCGCAGAGGGATTGTGGGAGTATGGAGCTACTACTTTAATGTGCTTGAGTCTTTAAAAACTCAGCCGCTCCACGCTCATGAGCAGTTGACACTGGACGTCGAACGCGCATGCGTTGATGCTGCTGAGCTTTGTAACGAAGGCTGTTTCGCCGATGCTGCCAAGCGCCTGGCAGACAACCCGTTGATAAGGAACTTCCTCTGGCCCACTGCCTTGGAAGCAATTGCAGCAGCTACTACCTTTCAACGCTTGCTTCCTGCAAGAGCTTCAGTAGCGCTGGAGGTGCGACTTAGCATCATTGCCTGCTGGGATGTACAATTACAGGTCGCCGCCGGTGAAGTTGGTAAATCGAATTTCGCTTTCTTGCTCCCCTCGCCACGCCGGAGCGGGAAAAACTCTGTGAGCTTGTTCTTTCGGTGGCTGCTGGAAAAAGCTGGGGCATCGACAATCAGGGCACTCAGTGAGGATAAAAGACTTTTCAGCTCAAGCATAGATTTAGGCACATTGGGTGCTTGGAGCCGCGGAACGAACCTGCCAAAATGGTCGTATCTGAAGACGATTTCCGATGCACTTTTTGGCGCCGGTGAGGCGGATGAGACGCAGCGAATGTATTGGGCCGCGACATATTTGAACTTTATTGGGTACTACGCCGAGTTTCTGGTGGAAGCGGCCCAAAGACTAGTTGGAACACCTGCATCGGACGCGTTGACACCATGGCCGACATTGCCGTTCGGCCACTGTTCAATCGAGTCCTGGTTTCATAGTCGATACAAACATTGGCTAGAGTTTCACGGCGGCGAGTACCGAAAAACAGTTGGAGCACGTGGCGCGGGCACAGGCAAGTGTTGAATTTGCGTGGCGTCAAAGCGAGAAACTCACGTGCGGAGCGTCGTGCCCGCACGCAAAATCTTACCTATGTCGGCGGCTACTTGTTGTCGTTCCCGTCATTTCCTTGGTACTCGTCATTATTGGGATTGAGCTGGTCCGAGCGGTTGTCCTGACTGTGCTCGTAAGCGTCATTATTTGGATTCATGCTATCGCTGCGGTCATCGTTTGGGGTGCGGCTCATGTCTAACTCCTTGTAGAAATGTCGGTGAAATTGCCGACAGAGACTAGTCTCCTGGATGAAGACCTGAATGTAACTAGGACAGTTTGGAAAAAGCGTCGGTGTCGTCCCATCCCGCACGCGAAAACTGAACGTCGCAGGTGTGGTGCCTGTGATGCATTGCGGGTCGGGGTCGACTATTTCAAAGCCAGCTCATCCGCGTCAGTGCATCCATGGGCCAAGAAAGCCTGACTTTCATACTTATCAGATTTGGCTGCGGAATGGTTGCGCTCCGAAGGCGCGAACCCAGCGGCCGGCGCCGACTTGCCACATCGAGCAGTAGGAGGTGTCTGCGGGCTCGTAGAATTCCTCCTTCTGCTCGGTCGTCGCACGCTGTAGCCAGTCGCGCATGGTGGTGGATTTTTCCCTGGTTATGGTTGTCTTTGAGTGGGTTGATTAGTTGCTGCTAATCCCGTATAGCCATTGAAGTTAAACACTCTCCACCAATGAAAAAGCTCCTCATTGCGAGGGGCTTCGGCTTACTCTTTCGGCAGGGCGGGCCACCACAACCGCAGCTTGTCGCGCAGGGTCAGGAAGGCCTGCTTCTCTTCAATCCACTCCATCAGAGTGACGCCTTCCTCGGCACCAGGGCGCCAGATGACGAGATGCTGCACGATGTACTTGACGTCGTAGTTAGCGCTGTTCGCTCCGAGAAACTGGAGCACGCCCTCGACCAACTGGTACTCGTGACTAGCGCGCGGGCAAACGACTACAGCATGGCGCATCACGCTGTCGCTGTTGATTTCCCAGCGCTGCTTCCCGAACGCCAGGATGTCGCAAAGTGCGGCGACCATATGCGCGTGCTCTTGCTTCGGCTTGTCGCTGAACTCGACCTCGACCCATGCAAACCACTTGGTGTATGGGTTGTCGGCGGTAACCGGGCGCTCGAGTGTGAGAAGCGCGTCCGGCACTTTTCCGAGCGGGTCGGTCATGTATCGTGGCGCCGAGCTGATTGGCGCACGGCCGGTAACGATTTCGTGCTCGGTGTAATAACCCGCAGTATCGCCGTGCAGCCGTGACCACCAGAGACCGACATCGTTAGCGAGGCAACGATGGAAATACGAGGGCATTGCCCGACGTGCGAAGTCTGCGTCATGGGTTGCGTCTAAGCCAAGTTCAATGCGTACGCGGCGTGCTCCTTGGGATGTCAAAGCGAAGACGCGGCTGCCGTCCGGACCAACTTTCCATGTGACTTGTTTCAGCTCGAGCAGCTGTGCAAGGTAGCGCTGGGCGTTGCGCGGAGTGACCTCTCCAGACCAGCAAGCCATGTGTACTTGGCGCATTGGCAGCCATCCGAAACGGTTCAGTGCCTTGAGGACTTTTTGTTGATTGAGGTGGCCTTTGACGCGATTGTCGAGCCCGCGGCCGGTGGTATTCATGGTGTTCATCGTCGTTCCTGTATGGTTGTTTTTATGTTGGTCGACTTGTTGTTAGTCTGCCATGTCTAGCGACGTCGCATCTCCGCCGAAGGAGGGCGGGCGAAAATATTCATAAGGAGGCTTCGGCGCGTGCTTTGGCGCCCCCTCCGGCGCGCTCGGCATGCTGATAAACCCAGGTTGGTCAGCAGGATTGCTGGGCAGGTTTTTGCGATTTAGCCGTGAGGCGCCGAAGCCCCCTCGCCGGGGAATATGCTATTTACAGAACCGGGGCAGTCCCGGCGGCCTAGGAGCTGGCGCTGGTCGGGTGCGTCAAATCTTGCGCAGAACCTGTGCGCCGAAGCGTGTGCATCTGATGCAGGCACACTTGCACTCGGTGCACGCGACAGCTTCGCCGCCGCGCGTACCTCGGACCCGTAGCGAACACCCCCAGCACTCACAGCCGCGCACCAGCTCCGCCGGTACACGACAGCTCGGACTCTTGACGCACAGCCCGGCAACCCCTCAACCCGCTCGCCCGCTTCGCCGGCGACCGAGCCGCTGCGTCGACACGGCACACCACCGTCCTGCCGCTTGGCCCCTGCACAATGCTTCGCCCTGCGCAGGAACCGCTACGTCGAAGCGCCTACCTCCGGGTAACCGCAACCCAATCGCCGGCGCGCGCCGGCGCTCGTGCTGCTGCGTCGACGCGATGCACACCGGCCGCGGGTGCTGTGATGTTCGCCGAGCTGCACAACCTGGCCAACTGCCGTTCACCGACTGCGTCGCGCGCTGATGCTCCTATTGATGTCAAAGCCTTGGGCAAGGGCAGGGCGTGCTCGTGCTCATGCTGGTGTACTTCTATGGCTGCGGCTGTCCCTACTACTGCGATAGCGAATAGGTGCAGGTCGTGCTCGTGCTAGCGTAGTAGGGCGTGTCTTCTGTTCGGTGCGAGGTGCCTCAGACGTTTCGTTTGCCAGGGCGGGGGTGTTTTTCCGAAACGCTGTTTTTCCGGCTGCAGCGATTTCTGCACCGGTCCGCTACTTGGCAACAGCGCCGGCCTGCAGTATGGAGGAGCGCCCGGGATTCGAACTCGGGGTGTGCCCCCGGTAAAATTTAGGGGCCTGCTCCCGGCTCCGCTCCGCGTATAACCGCAGCGAAAATCTGTTCAGTTAGCCCATCCGGTGGTACAAATTGGTGTGACAAAGCGCGCTGGGCGGTGGTATACTAAGTGCTTGATTCCTAAGGGAAGCTAGGTCTTCGGAAGTGGGGTGAGCGAGAATCTCACCGCTTCCGCCAGAATCCTGAATCAAAGCCCCACATGTTGGGGCTTTTTTTGTCTGTTTCTCGAACGTCAATGACCAGCGCGAAGCTAGGACTGCAGATCCTGCCGATGGCGTAGATTCGACAGACAAGGACAGGCTTTAGCTTGGAAAGCGTTGCGCCTGGACCGGTTCGACGAGCACATCATTTGATATTAGCGGGTCTGTTCCTATCGCCTTCTTGTTGCCACGCGCCTGCAAAGTATTTTCCGCCCAGGAAATCGGGGCGCCCAATAGTCGGTCAATGACATGTTTCGCCAATGCGCGTCCATTAATTTCCACCACGCGATGTAGCACGTATGCAAAAAATAACATACTACCCATTACTGTCAATATCAGCACGACTCGATTGTCGTCGGTTTGGAAGTTGCGAATAACGATGCAGCCAATCACCTGATGCACTAAATAGACCGGATAGGTCAGGGCTCCCACAAAGCGGGCAGCAGGCAGTTCCATCTGCAAAATCGCTGGCTTGTTTAACAAGGCAAAAAACAGATAAAAGAGCGTAAGTATCGGCAGCACGACCTTGTTTCGCGTACCAAAGTCATCGGTGAAAATTCCTGCCCCGTATAGTGACTCCAGGTAGCAAAGAATTATCAGCGCAACTGGTGCCCAGCCAGCTTTGGTTCTCCTCATGGAGAAAAGCGCGCCTGCGGCAAAGTATGCGAAATCGCATGACAAAAGCGGCAAGGTACTCAGCGGGGTGAATTGCGCCACAAGGATGAACAATGGCCAGATCAGGAAGAAGTGCTCGAGGTGCGCTGCTGCGCCAACCAGGATAATCAGGCATACCATTCCATAAAAGAGTATTTCGAGACGCAGGGTCCAGTAGCTGGGATCAACGTACTCGCCCCCGAGATCAGTTGCCAGCATGGATAAGTTTTGAATGAAGCGCAAAGGGCTGATTGCTTCTTTGTCGGATCCGAACAGATAGACGGAGCATGTCGTCATCAGCAGCGCTGCGACAAACGCTGGATACAAACGCAGGGCACGGGCGGTCGCGAACTGGGCAGCTGTGCGTCCTTGGGCTGAGTAAAAAATAACGTAGCCGCTGATCATGAAAAATAAACTCACGCCCACGTACCCGAACTGAAAGATGCTTGACCACATGCCACTGAATGGGACGGTTGGCATCAGTCCAGCCTTGATTCCACCATAAAAATAGTGAAAGCTCATCACCAATAACGCGGCGAAAAAGCGTGCATAGTCAAGAATATCGACTCTGTTTCGATGGGTATTTGTCATGATTTTAGGTGTTCACAAGTAGCAATGTCACGACGTTATGCCGGATGGTTGTCGACACAGCGATCTGTAAGGACAACCGTGGATTTTAGCTCATGTACTTGCCTAGAATCTATTCAATAATTGCAAAAAGGTAAGTTACTGGACGGTCGGTTTTGACCATTGCAGCGCAGTAGGCTTCCTTACGCTCATAGTGAGACTGCCCGGTACTTTCGACAAATCTGAAGCTACACTTACGTCACGACTTTTCATGCAATTCTGCTATCGTTTACGCCGCCTTCTATCAGGCCGGTCACGACATTAGTGTCGTGTCGGTGCCTGCGCACCCAGACGCAAGCTCTGTCGCAGTTGAAGGACAGCCGCCCTGGGTGCATCTGACTCTTATTTGCACTGCTGCTGTTTAATCGAAACACCGCTCAAATCGGCAGCGTTGTAGGCAGCCGGAATATTCTGATCGCCAGCGTTCGTCATCGCGACACGAAGATTGTCCAGTGCCGTCAGGTGTCCGGCCTCACCCTTCGAAAAATTGGACTGTGCCTGCGACGTCGCGCCGTACATCCCATTGCACAGAAGTGCTTTACGGAAGATCTCCAATACGTTTTTTCTGGCCTTGAAGCTCGTGAGACGATCTCCTGCATTGGCGGGTGTGTGATTGATGTTTGCATAGGCGTTCTGGCACTGCGCTCCGAGGATTGGATAAGCGTTCTTGATACCCTCGCAGGTGGCCACGGTTGCCGGCGGGGCGGCGAGTGCGGTTGCGGTAGAAACCATCAAGATCGACGCCGCGACCGATCCGATATAGATGGAGATGCGTTTCGATGGTGCGGTTGGGTGACGCAGGGTTTTCATGGGATTCTCGTTTCGATAGGGTAGGGTTGCTGAGCGGTGTCTTGCACAAGGGTGAAGCTCTTGGTCAGGAAGGGAATGCGCTTGCCATGGTGTTTTCCTTTCGGTGGAATGTGGTTTTGGAAGCCCATTATTTCCCCGTCCAGCTTCGGGAATCTGGCGTTTCATGACGACGACAGGGACGGTCCCAAGGCATAAACTGATATATTTTTCTATTGGCAACGAGTAATATTCAGTCATATTATTGACTGAACTTCCACTCACGATGAGCGTGACCACCGTAGCGCGTACCGGCCTTCTCCAACCCGCCGTCCGTAGTGCCGTCCTGTTCATCGCCGCATTCAGCTTTTTGTTCCTGCTCATGGACCGCCTGGTCGGTGTCTACGACGAAGGCATCATCCTGACGGCCTCCATGCTGGTGAACGCCGGCAAACTTATCCACCGCGACTTCTATGCCAATTACGGACCTGGCGAGTTCTACTTGCTGTCCTGGCTGTTCCAGCTGTTCGGCCAGAAGGTGATGGTCGGGCGGATACTCGACCTGTCGGTGCGCGCCGGCATCCTGCTGCTGGTCTACCGTGCCGGCCGCCCCTATGCGCGGCGCGGCGTCGCCATGCTGGCCACGGCCGCCTGCGCCTGCTGGCTGGCCACGGTGGGCAACGCCGGCTACCCGGTCTATCCTGCCATGCTGCTGGCAATCGTCAGCACCTGGCTGGTGGTGCGGTTACTTTCGGGCGAGCCGGGAATATCGGCCGTCAAGGAGGCCGTGCTGGCCGGGCTGCTGGCGGGGGCGGTCGGTCTGTTCCGCTACGACGTCGGCATGTTCACCTTCGCTGCCCATGGCATGACCGCCGTCCTGGTCATGCTGCTCAACCAGAACCACGCACAGTCACCGCCCAGGCCAGCACTGCTGGGCTACGTACTCGGATTCGCATTCCCGGTCAGCGTGCTCTGCCTGTTCTATGTAGCGCAGGGTGCCTTCTCAGGCCTGGTGCATGACGTCATCGCATTCCCCGCCAGGTATTACGCCGCTACGCGCAGCCTGCCGTTTCCAAGCCTACGCGGGGTGCGATGGCTGGAAAAGTTCAGCTTGATGTCTATCTATCTGCCGCTGCTGATCGCGTTCGCCGTGCTGGTGGGCGGGCTGCTGGATCGGCGCATGTTCATGCCGCAAAAGCTTGCGGCGACGGAGGACGCCGGCAGGCGAGACGTTAAAGCGGTCTTCGTCATCGCTTTCACGTCGCTATCGCTGCTGTTCTTCTGCAAGGGCATGGTGCGGGTCAGCCTGGAACACGTGCAACTCAGCCTGATACCCGCAGTGATGGCGCTGACGGTCTACGTTGGCTTTGTGGGCAAGAGCCGGCAGTGGCTACGCATGGGCATCGCCGCTCTGCTGATGCTCACCGTCTCCGCAGCGCTGGCCACGGCGATGCTGCGTGCGACCGATCATCATCGCGTGCTGTGGGCCTTCGACTGGCTGTCCGGCTACGCGCATGGCCGGCCCGGTTTCGTGCTCGAGAAAGCGCCCGCCGACCGTCTCGCCGCCCAGGCGCCCAGGCCCTTGCTGCTGCTGAATCCGGACCGCGACCCGGCCCTGGATTACCTCGCCCGGCACGCCGGTCCGCAGGACAGGATCTTCGTCGGGCTCGCCCATCACGACAAGATCTTCATCAATGACGTATCGATCTACTTCCTGGCGCACAAACTACCGCTGACGAAGTGGCATCACTTCGATCCGGGGCTGCAGAACAGTCTGGCGGTGCAGCGGCAGATTGTGGCCGATTTCGAACGCACCGGGCCGCTGTATATCTGGCTCGAATCGACCTGGGAGTCGGCGAACGAACCGAACCAGAGCCGGCTCAGCAGCGGCGTGCATCTGCTCGATAGGCATATTGCCGCGCATTACGCGCTTGAAAAGACATTCGGTAAGGTAGCCATTCTGCGCCGGAAGCCGGGTCCGGACGCCTGAGCGCGGCATGCGGCGAGGAAACGCTCAGCTGGCTTCATGCTACGATCCCGAGCACAACAATGCCTCTCCATCAAATTCGTAGCGGATTCCACTACCAGCCCCCATGTCCGAAGTCTCTCAACTCCTCACCACCATCAAGCGCCAGCTCAAGCTGCAAGGCAAAACCTACCGCGACGTCGCCGCGGCGTTGCAGCTGTCCGAAGCCAGCGTCAAGCGCCTGCTGACCTCCAGCACGCTGGGCGTCGACCGCCTGGTCGAGATCAGTAACATGCTTGGTTTCACGCTGTCCGAACTGGCACAGGAGGCGGCGCTCGGCGAGAGCCGGCTGCGTACGCTGACGGACGAGCAGGAAAGGGAGCTGGTGTCGGACACCAAGCTCTTGCTGGTCGCAGCCTGCGCGCTCAACCACTGGACGCTGCAGGATATGCTGGCCGCTTACACCCTCACCGAGCCCGAGTGCCTGCAAAAGCTGCTGCACCTGGACCGCCTGCACCTGATCGGCCTGATGCCCGGCAACCGCATCCGGCTGAACGTCGCGCGCGATTTCGACTGGTTGCCGGATGGTCCGATCCGTCAGTTCTTCCGCACCCAGGGCCTGGACGATTTTCTCGACAGCCATTTCGACCGGCCCGAGGAATCCCTGACGTTCACGCACGGCATGCTGACCGAGGGTGCACTGGCGCGCATGCAGACCGAGCTGCGCCAGTTGCGCACCCGCTTCGCCGAGCTGCACGAGGAAAGTCTGGCGTCGCCCCTACCCAAACGCCGCGGCAACGGCCTGTTGCTCGCCATGCGCGAATGGGAACCGGCGGGGTTCACGGCACTAAGGCGTTAGGAAAGACTCATTAGCCCTGGGTCAATGGCGCAATGTGTGTCAAAACAACACGATCATGTTACAAATTGTATATTTGCTTAGATCGCGCAATTTACTGCAAGATCGCCTAAAAAGACGCTATCCTTCCATGCGATAGGCATACATATTTGACTCAAAAGTCAGCAATTCATGTTTTCGTTACAGTCGCTTACGGATGCAGTCCCGGATGAGCAAAGCGGCAATGTTAAGGTCCTTCCATGCAACTCACAGAAGTTGCTGACCTAGTCAACAGATACGAAGAGGAACGAACATGAAAAAACTGATCGCTGCAGTCGTCGCCAACGTCGTCGTCCTGGGTGCCGCCCAGGCCCAGGTGATGGATGCCAATGCTTACTCGCCACGTCCTTACGTCGGTGTCGCCGTGTCGGGCGCCAAGAACCAGGCAACCGACAACTGGCGCGCCAGCCCGAAGGTCTTCGGTGGCTATGACATCACCCAGAACTGGGGCGTGGAAGCGGGTTACACCCACCACGGCAATGAAGATTACGATAGCAACCGCAACAACTTCGCGCCGGTCCAGGCCCGCGTGAAAGGTTCGGACTCGTATGTCGCCGCCAAGTACACCATGCCGGTCAACGAGCGTGTCTCGGCCTACGGCAAGCTGGGCGCATCGCACAGCGAGCGCAAGAACCAGCTGAATGGTTTCGGTGACGTCAACGAACGCGACACCGGCGTCTACGGCGGCCTCGGCGTGCAGTACGCCATCAACCAGAACGTCTCGGTGGTCGGCGAATACGAGCGTTACGGCAAAGACAAGTCGACTGGCTCCAAGGCGGATGCCGTGTCGGTTGGCCTGAAGTACGGCTTCTAAGCCCTGTTGATATGTAGGGTGGGCGCGGCCGGCGAGGCACTCCGAGCCCACGCGACGGCCGGCATTGTGCAGACGTTCGCGTTGGCACGGGGTGCCCACCCTACGCTCTGACAGTTGCTCCCCCCCCCCGGGCCGGCATATTCCATTGCGAATTGCCGGCCCGCGCATTTTCAACACGACCATTTCACAAGCTTTGCTCCCACACCACGCGCCAGGTCGTATGCGTGCGGAACACCGTGCTGCGCGTGCGGTAACCGTCACCCATATAGGCGCTGCGCTCCACGTAATCCTGGTGCAGCAAATCCGCGGCGGACATCCGCAGCCGGGCAGTGCGGCTCATCTTCCACAATGCATACAAGTCGAGCTGGCGCTTCGGCGCGCCTTCGCTCGCCTGCACTGCGCTCTGGCGCGACGCATAGCCGCCGCGATAGCCGGCGTTTCCTCCCACATCCAGCTTGACGCTTGCCGTGTAATCAAGGCCGAGGTTGCCGCTCCACGCCGGCTGGCCGTCGATGCGATTGTGCGGGCCCGGCACCTGCTCCAGGCGTGACCAGTTGCGCGCCAGGTTGACGCGGCCGGCGAGCGCGCCGTGCGTGGTCCTGGCGTCGAATTCGAGGCCGCGTACCCGCGCGCGGCCGGCGTTGTCGGGCATAAGGATCCAGGTGCCGCCATTCTGGAACAGGCGGCTGAGGGTGACGCCGTCGATGCGCTTGTCGAAGGCGCTCACGCTCAGCATGCTGTCCTTGCTGAAATATCGTTCCCAGGCGAGGTCGAGGTTCAGCGCCAGTTCGGGGCGCAGGTTCGGATTGCCCTGCTGGTCCGGGTTGGTGGCGCTGTTGTCGTTGTCGACCGTGTAGCGGCGCGGCAGAAGCTGGGCGATGTTCGGCGCCTTGTAGCTGCGGCCGACGGCAAGGCGGAACTGGTCGCCGCGCCCGTTCGTATCCGGCTGCAGTTTATACAGGGTCTGCACGATCGGGCTCCACACGCTCGACACCGCATCCACCGGCGCGGCCGCGTTGCCGCCGCCACTGGTGCGCAAGGCTTCGCGGCGCAGGCCGACGTAGACCGACCAGGCGCGCATAATGTCCCATTCGTCCTGGATGAAGAAGGCGCTGCGGCGTACGCTGGCGCGGTAGTCTTCGTCGCTGGCCAGCAGCGCGGCGCCTGCCGCATCGAACTGGTGCTCGCGGCGGTATTCGCTGCGGCGCTTGAGGCCGAATTCCCAGCCGGCTGCCAGTGCGTGGCCGGCGCCGACGGGGCGGCGCCAGCTGCCATTGAAGATCGTTTCGCGCTCCACCGGGCCGGATGCCACCCGATGCGTTTCCAGCAGCCCACCCTCGCGATCCATGCCGCGGTATGAAAAATCGCCTTCAATGCGGGTGTAGGCGCCGATCAGCTTGGTATTCAGGCTGGCGCCATTCTGGAGGCGCCGGCTCCAGGCCAGGTCGGCATAGACCTTTAGCGGATGTGCCCGATAGCTCGACAATGCGCGCGGGAAGGCACTGGGCGCGCCGATCTCGGTGGTCTCGCTTGCGGTGGCAGCGTTATTGGTGCGCCGCGCACGGACGAAGGTTTGCGAGCTGAAGCTGTCGGCAGCGCCGGCGCGCCAGTTCAGGCGCGGCGCCAGTTCCAGCATGTCCTCGACTTGGTGATCGAAGCCGGCGGTGCGGCGCAGCAGCGTGGCCTGCTCGTCTTGCGCGGCCTCGTCGCTGTCGACCGAGGTGACCGGATTCCGGCTGCGCTTGAGGGTGGCAACCAACAGGTAGGCGAGGGGGCCGGCCTGGCCGTTGTGCTGGGCGACCAGGGTCGGCGCGGCGTAGCCGTCGAGCACGGCGCTGCCGGCCTTGATGTCGTCGCGCGCCGCCGTGCCGGGGGCGATCTTGCGCAGGATGATGTTGATGGCGCCGGCGACCGCCTGGCCGCCCGTCTCGGCGGTGGCCACGCGCTGGATCTCGACGCGTTCGACCAGGTCCGGGCTGATCGACTCGAGGGCGAAGCCGGAGGGCGCCGCCACGCCGTTCAGCAGGATCAGCACATAGCCGCTGCCCATGCCGCGCATGCGGATCGCAGGCTGGCGGCCGGGCGCCGCATCGACGGTGATGCCGGGCTGGCGCCTGAGGACGTCGGTCAGGCTGGCGTCGCCCTGGCGCAGCAGTTCCTCGCGGCCGACGACGATGGCGGTGGTGGTCGACTGGCGGCGCAGGTCGGCGGTGGCGCCGCTCACCTTGACCTGTTGTATCGGCTCGGTCGGCGGCGCCGCGGTCTGCGCGGTGGCAGAGAGTGCCGGCAGCAGCGGGAGCAGTAGGAGCGGCAAGGCCGCGCCGCCATAAGGGTGTAGTCGCACGAGACGCTGGTCTTTCCGAAAGCGGGCACCGGCGGTGCCTTTCGATCCGGGAATCATGCGGCAGCGACTACATCCTCACAAGAAACCTGGGATGAATGCCCCTGGACTTGTGACGAGGCGCTTCAGCGGCCCGACTGCGCCTGCGCCTTCGACTTTTGCACGTCGATGCGGTAATCCCAGGGCGCCAGGGTTTCGGCCGCGCCGCCGGGCAGGGTGAAGCGCTGCGACTTGCCGGAGACGTTCACGGTCACCTGCACCGCATTGCCCGGCAGGGCGCGGCGGAAGGCGAAGACCTTGTCGTTGCCGCTGTCCAGCACCTGCGCTTCGGCGCCGTACTGGCCGTTCCACAGCGCCGGGTTGTCGTGCTTGAGCGCGAGCAGGTCGGTGTAGAAGGGCGCGTACTGGTAAGTTTTCCAGGCGATCGGATCTTTCTCGAAGAATTCGATGCGCTTGTCGAGGCCGGCTTCCTGGCCGCCATAAATCAGGGGCATGCCGGGCAGGGTCGCGGCCAGCACGGCCATCGCCTTGAACGCGGGACCGTAGAGTTCGACGTCGCTGCCGGACCAGGAATTTTCGTCGTGGTTGGTGGTAAAGCGCATGCGGTAGGCGCCCGGCGGGAAGGCTTTGGGCGGCTTGGCCAGGAAGGCCTGCAGGGTGCGCGCATCGGCCTTGCCCTTGGCGATGTCCTTGAAGATGTCCTTGGTGTCCCAGCCATAGGTCATGTCGAAGGCGTGTTCGTGCAGGTCGGGCTTGTCGGCTTCGGCCAGCATGAACACCGGCTTCACGCGGTCGAGCGCGGCGCGCGCCTGGTTCCAGAACGGGGTCGGTACCTTGCCGGCGACGTCGCAGCGGAAGCCGTCGATATCGGCTTCGCGCACCCAGAACAGCATCGCATCGGTCATGCCTTGCCACAACGCCTTGTTGCGCCAGTCGAGGCCGGTGACGTCGGTCCAGTACTCGGGTTCGGCGCCTTCGGTATAGGTCACCGGATAAATCTCGCCCTTGTCGTTCTTGAGGTACCAGTCCTTGTGCTGGACCGTCCACGGGTTGTCGAAGGCGGTGTGGTTGGCGACCCAGTCGATGATCACGCGCATGCCCAGGCCATGGGCCTGCTGTACCAGGCTGCGCAAGTCCTGGAGCGTGCCGAACTCCGGATTGACCGCCGTGTAGTCGCGCACCGCGTAATAGCTGCCCAGCGTGCCCTTGCGGTTCTTCTGGCCGATCGGCTGCACCGGCATCAGCCACAGGATATCCACGCCCATCTTCTTCAGGCGCGGCAGGTGGGTGGCGAAGGCCTTGAAGGTGCCTTCCGGCGTGTACTGGCGGATGTTGACTTCGTAGATGTTGGCATTGCGCGACCAGGCGACGTGGTCCATCGGTGCGACGGTCTTGGCATCCGCCGCCATTGCCGAGGACATTGCCGGCGAAGTTGCCAAGAGCGCGGCGCAGATAGCCAGGGCCAGTGTGGTCAACGTGCGTTTCATCTGTCTCATCCTTCGTATTTTGTAGTTTAGTTACATAGCATACTGGCTGTGATTGTAAATCGAAATGCTGGCTGAAGGCTGTCGCTGATATTACGTCGGATATTGCTTACAAAACATCGAGCCTTATTCACCCTTGGTTTGTGCGATATTGGACAGATAAGCCCGTCGTCAAGCGGATAAGGTAAAGGCGTCGAAAGGATCACGCCATGAACAAGTCTTTAATCGTTTGCGTCTTGCTGGGTAGCAGCGCCACCATCGCTTGCGCGCAAGACACCGAAGAGCCGGGCCGCGCCGTCAAGAGCGAGGCGGCAGGCGGGCATGACGTTGCCGTGTTCACCGGCGTACCGGAGCGCCAGCATGGCGCCGACTGGGCCACGCCAGGGCCGCGCGGTGCGTACGTCCGCGACAGCCTGGGGGTGCATCGCGGCGACGAGCGCATCGTGCTGGGCCGCCAGTACAACCTCGAATACCTGACCAAGGCGGACGTCGGCGATCCCTTCCACACCGGTACCGGCGGCAAGGCCAGCAACCTGGTCAACCCGAGCGGCACCCTGGCCGACAGCGGCGTACGCTACTACAGCAGCCAGTTCGATCACATCTCCACCGGTTCTTCCTGGACCGCCGACACCCTCGGCGGCAACAGCATGTCGGACCGCGCCTGGGGCATGACGGTCGGGGTCGACTATGGTCCTCTCTCGCTGCGCGCCGCGCACCAGAACCGCCACGTGGCCCATGTCCAGTTGTACAACCTGGCCGGCAACAACATGGACGCCAAGAATTCGATCGTCGCCGCCAACCTGCGCACGCGCTGGGGCACGGCCTACGCCGCCTATGCCGCCAACCGCGGCTGGGGCAGCTCGCCGCTGTACAACCCGGACAACCCGTATGGCGCCGGCGTGGCCAGCACTTCATCCACCGACAGCCGCGACACCATCGCCGGCATCGCGGTGCCGATGACGCGCTCGACCACCTTCCTGGCATCCTTCATCCACAAGAACGACCGCGACCTGGCCAACCGCGACGCCAACCAGTTCGCGCTCGGCGCCAGCTATGTGGTATCGCGCAAGACCGACTTTTACGCGGCGGTCTCGCATACCGTCAACACCAGCAGCGCCGGCATCCTGATCGGCGGGGCGGCACGGTCGAGCGGGAGTTCGGCGATCAACGTCGGCATGCGCCACTCATTCTAGGCTGCGCCGCAAAATTGCAAAAACGAGTAATCTGACACCATGTTTTCACAGGACTGAATTGGAGGTTTTATGACTGGAACGAGCACACTTGATCCGGATAATTTTCCGGAAGCACCAGACCGCAGCCTGGGCAAGGGCCACGGCGTCGATTCGCTCGGCCCCAGCGACCTGTCCGATACGGGCAGCGACGTCATCGGCGGCCCCGGCTTCGCTGCCGCCCTGGACGACGACCAGACCCTTGACCTGGATACCGGCACCACCTCGGACAACGAGGCGAGCTTCGCCCACGACACGTCCGGCTCGGACATGGGTGACCCGAACCTCGAGAGCGACAGCGACTTCGGCGGCACCGGTGAACGCGCCGCCGCCGGCCGCGATATCCTGGCCCGCGACGGCGCCGACATCGATACCGATCACATCGAATCGATCCCGGACCTGCCGCTGACGGACGAAGACGTCGACTTCCTCGGCAGCGAACCGCCGAAGGGGCAGGCGCCTGGTAAATAAGGCGGTTTGATTGTAAGAAGAAAGCCGGACGATGCGAATCGCCCGGCTTTTTTTATGGCAGCGAACGCCGCGTTTCCGGTAGGGTGGGCACCCCGTGCCCACGGCATGGCATCGCAATGCAAACGTCCTCTTGGGCACGGCTGCCTACGCCGGCCGCACCCACTCAACGAACACGGCGATGATTACGCGTGCCAGACCCTGCGTCCCGGCTTGCGCGTCAAGGCCCAGGCCGCTGCCAGCAAGGCACCGCCGACCAGCACCGTCTTGGTGGTCGCCGATTGCATCTGGAAGCTGGTGTAGGGGCTGGACTCCTTGATCTTGGAACCGAGGTCGACGCGCTGGCGCAGTTCGCGGCGGGCGTCCGGGCTGTGCAGGGCGTCGCGGCGCGAGCGCTTGCTGGGGATGTCGGTCTGCTGCTGCTTGAACATGGCGGCGTTCATGAAGCGGTCCATCGAGCGCGGCAGCAGCTGGCTGAGCACCGACATCAGTTTGGCCTGGCCGCCCACGAACAGGTCGCGCTCGGGCACTGCGGCCGCATGCAGGATGGTGCGCGCCGCCAGTTCCGGCGAATAGATCGGTGCCGGCAGGGTCGGCTCGGTGGCCATGTAGTTCTTGGCGTGCTGCGGGAAGGGGGTCGAGATCGCCGCCGGCTTGACCAGGGTCACCGAGATAGGCGCCTTGTCCTTTTCCAGCTCCATGCGCAGCGACTCGGTGAATGCGCGCACGGCGTGCTTGGAAGCCGCGTAGGTGCCCTGCAGCGGCACCGAGCGGTCCGAGACTTCGCTGCCGACGTTGATCAGGGCGCCGCCGCCGTGCGCCCGCAGCAGTTTCACCGCTTCCAGCGAACCATTCACCACGCCCCAGAAATTGGTCTGGAACAGGCGCTGCATGTCTTCCAGCGCCACTTGCTCCTGGGTGCCGAAGATGCCGATGCCGGCATTGTTGATCCAGGTATCGACCCGGCCGAAGCGTTCCACCGCGGTCTTGCCGATGCGCGCCACGTCGTCGGGCAAGCCGACATCGGCGGCCACCGTCGCCACCTCGGCGCCGCGCTGGCGCATCTCGTGGGCCAGGGTGTCGAGCGCATCCGCCTCGCGCGCCACCAGCACCAGTTTGGCGCCTTCCTCGGCCGCCATGCGCGCCGTCGCCAGGCCGATGCCGCTGGTGGCGCCGGTGAGCACGATCACTTGTTCATTCAGTTTCTTGAGCTTGTTTGCCATGATGGGTCCTCGTCTTTTCTAACAGTCGACTGCGGTTAGCGGAAGGCCTTGCGCAGCGCCGGGCGGCGTGACAGGCCCCAGGCGGCAAGCACGGCGCCCAGGCCCAGCAGGGCGGGAGCGATCTTGTGCGAACGCAGGGTGACGGCGGTGTAGGGGCAGCTTTCGGCCACGTGCTCGGACATGCCCTGGCGCTGGCGCAGTTCGTTGCGCGGATCCGGTTCGTACAGGGCGTCGCGCCGGTTCGGCGCGCTCGGCAGCTCGGATTGCTGCTGCTTGAACATGGATTTTTCCATGAACTTGTCCATCAGGCGCGGCATCGCGAAGCCGCTCGACGAAATCGCCTTGGCGGCGCCGCCGACGAAGACGTCGCGCTTCGGATGCTGGGCCGCGTACAGGATGGCGTCGGCCGGGATTTCCGGCGCGTAGATCGGCGGCGGCAGCGCCGGTTCCTTGTCCATGTAGTTCTTGGCGTGAACGGCGAACATGGTGTCGATGGCGGCCGGCTTGATCAGGGTCACCGAGATCGGCGCCTTGTCCTTTTCGAGTTCCATGCGCAGCGAATCGGTGAAGGCTTTCACCGCGTGCTTGGAGGCGGAATACAGGGCTTGCAGGGGCACGGCGCGTTCCGACAGTTCGCTGCCGAGGTTGATGATGGCGCCGCCGCCGCGCGTCTTCATGTGCTTGAGCGCTTCCAGCGAGCCGTGCACCACGCCCCAGTAATTGGTCTGGAACAGGCGCTGCATGTCTTCGACGGGTACGTCTTCGATGCGGCCGAAGATCGAGATGCCGGCATTGTTGATCCAGGTATCGATGCGGCCGAAGCGTTCCATCGCGGCCTGGCCGATGCGTTCGACATCGGCGGCGACGCCGACATCGGCGGTGACGGTGGCGACCTGGGTGCCTTTGCGGCGCAGCTCACTGGCCAGCTGGTCGAGGGCATCGCTGTTGCGCGCCGCCAGCACCAGCTTGGCGCCGGCCTCGGCGGCCTTGCGGGCGGTGGTGAGGCCGATGCCGCTGGTGGCACCGGTGATGACCATCACTTGTTCTTCGATCTTGCGTAGTTGCACTGCCATGACTTGCTCCTTCATCGAGGTTGGAGACCACTGCGCCACGTGCGAGCACGGGCGACAGCACGCTTATCTGGAAGACAATCGTGCTCATCGCGGGGATTTCAAGTCTTTTTTATAAGTTTTTGCAGATTACCGAGCATAAAGCACGTCGCCCCTGCGAAGGCAGGGGCCCAAGTTCTGCTTGCGCTAACGCTGCGCTTGCAACTTGGGCCCCTGCCTGCGCAGGGGCGACGGTTGGACTAAGAACCTATCCCAGTAGGGAATGAGTCGCTGCTGACGCGCCTGACAAGCGGGGGCGGCGTTGCTCGTCCTTGCATGGCTCGCCATGCGGCGTCCTCGCGCCTTGCCCGCGCTTGCCATGCATCGCCTACGCGCACGTCGCCATCAACTTCCTCCTCCCTACTGGGATAGGTTCTAAATGAAGCTGCTTATTTGCTGCCCGGCTGATAGATCTGGTCGAACAAGCCGCCGTCGGCAAAGTGAGTCTTCTGGGCCTTGGTCCAGTCGCCCGCCACATCCTTGATGGTGAACAGCTTGATGGCCGGGAACTGCGCGGCGTATTGCTTGGCATAAGGCTGGACCACCGGGCGGTAGTAATGCTTGGCGGCGATCTGCTGGCCTTCGGCGGTGTACAGGTATTGCAGATAGGCTTCGGCAACCTTGCGGGTGCCGCGCTTGTCGACGACCTTGTCGACCACGGCCACCGGCGGCTCGGCCAGGATGCTGACCGACGGCGCCACGATCTCGAATTTTTCAGGACCGAGTTCCTTCACGGCCAGCAGGGCCTCGTTTTCCCAGGCGATCAGCACATCGCCGATGCCGCGTTCGACGAAGGTGGTGGTGGCGCCGCGCGCGCCGGAATCCAGCACCGGCACGTTCTTGTACAGCTTGCTCAGGTAATCGTGGGCCTTGGCTTCGTTGCCGCCCGGCTGGCGCAGCGCGTAGCCGTAGGCGGCCAGATGGTTCCAGCGCGCGCCGCCCGAGGTTTTCGGATTCGGGGTGATCACGGAAACGCCCGGTTTGATCAGGTCGGCCCAGTCCTTGATGCCTTTCGGGTTGCCCTTGCGCACCAGGAACACGATGGTCGAGGCATAGGGCGTGCTGTTCTGCGCCAGGCGGGTTTGCCAGTTGTGCGCGATAAGGCCGCGTTCGCTGATAGCATCGATGTCGTAAGCCAATGCCAAGGTGACAACGTCAGCCTGCAGGCCGTCGATCACCGAGCGCGCCTGCTTGCCCGAACCGCCGTGCGATTGCTTGATGGTGACGTTGTCCCCGGTCTTCGCCTTGTATTGCTTGGCGAAGGCCTGGTTGAAATCCTGGTACAGCTCGCGGGTCGGGTCGTAGGAGACGTTGAGCAGGGTGATGTCGGCGGCGAAGGCCGCCGACTGAACCAGAAGCAGGGTGGCAGCGAAGGCAGAGGCGATTTTTTTATTGAACATCGTTTTCTTTCGGACAGAAGACTCGTTGAGCCAGGAGCACATGCCCCACGGTGAAGAATCGACAGGGTAGGTCCCTGCTGAGCGAAAGAAAACGAATTAAAACGACGAACGATATGCGTTTTTTAAACGCTGCGGCCAATGTTTGCAGCAGTCCGCCGTTCGGGCAATGATGTCAGCGCGCCTTGGACAAGACCACCAGCCAGCGCCCGAACAGCAGCACTTCGACGTGGCCGGCGTCGAGCCCGGTGTCGCATTCGATGATCGGATTCACTGGATAGAAGCGCTTGCGGAAATCGCGCATCACCCGGATTTCGCGGCGGCCGAAGCGGGCCAGGAAAGGCGTTGGGGTGGTTTGCATGCCGAAGGAACTGTTCAGAGTAGTCATGACGATCTCTTTATCGAAGGTGTTGATCAGGTGAGTCAAGAATAGCATAACTACTGTATAAATCCACAGCTACTGTATAAAAAACCAGTGTGCATAGAATTCGTTGTTTTTTCGCAAAGGAAATATTTCGCTTGCCTTCCACCCTGTTTAATCGCTTGAAACGCTTCCTAGCGGCACGTCTTTCGCCCGAAGGCGAGTTCGGCCTGCACATCACCGTAGGGCTGGTGCTGATCCTGCTGGCCGGCATGGCCTTCGGCGAAATCGCCGAGGACGTGGTCGAGGGCGACACCATCACCGTCATCGACGTCCAGCTGGCGCACTGGTTCCGCGCGCGCGCCACCCATGGCTTCACCCAGGCCATGCTGTTCATCACGCATTGGAACGGCATCGTCGGCACCAGCGTGATGACGGCCTTGCTGGCGGGCTGGTTCGCTTACCGCAAGGCCTACTACTGGCTGATCGTGGTGGTGTCGGCCGTGCCCGGCGGGATGCTCCTCAACCTGGTCTTGAAACACATTTTCCGGCGCGAGCGCCCCAGCCTGGACGATCCGCTGCTGACCCTGGCCACCTACAGCTTCCCCAGCGGCCACACGGTGGCGGCGACGCTGTTCTACGGCGTGCTGGCCTGCTACCTGGTGCGCCGCACCCTGGCGTGGCGGCGGCGCGCGCTGGTGGTCGGCCTGGCCTGCCTGATGGTGATGCTGGTGGCGCTGTCGCGCATGTACCTGGGCGTGCACTACCTGTCCGACGTGATGGCTGCGGCGGCCGAGGGCGGCGCCTGGCTGGCGGTCTGCGTCACCGCGGTCTCGACCCTGCACCGGCGCCGCCTGGCGCGCGGCAAGTCTTCCTGGAGCGAGCGCGCGCGCTTCCCCAACCATTGATGAAAGCACCCATGAAAACCGTACATGTGATCGTCAACGCCGGCGCCGGTGCCGGGCATGACGACGAGCGCGCCAGCGAGCTGCGCGAGAAACTGGCCGCCGCCGGGCTGGATGCCGAACTCACCATGGCCGCCGGCGGCGAAGAATTGATCGCCGCCGCGCGCCGCGCACGCGAGGGCGGGGCGCGCCTGGTGGTGGCCGGCGGCGGCGACGGCAGCGTCAACGCGGTGGCCTCGCAGCTGGTCAATGTCGACAGCGACAGCGACGATGTGCCAAGCCACGGCATCCGCTTCGGCGTGCTGCCGATGGGGACGCTCAATCATTTCGCCAAGGACCTCGGCATTCCGCTCGAACTGGATGCCGCGATCGCCAACCTGGTCAGCGGCGTGCCGGTACGGGTCGACGTCGGCCAGGTCAACGAGCGCATCTTCCTGAACAACTCCAGCCTCGGCCTGTATCCGGACATCGTGCGCGACCGCGAAAAGCAGCAGCGCCGCCTCGGGCGCGGCAAGTGGCCGGCCGCGGTCTGGGCCAGCCTGGCCGCGCTGCACCGCTATCCCTTCCTGTCGATGCGGCTGGATGTGGAGGGGCGCCACCTTGCGCGGCGCACCCCTTTCGTCTTCATCGGTAATAATGCCTACACGATGCAGGGGCTGGCGATCGGCGCGCGCGAGCGGCTCGACGGCGGCACCCTCAGCCTGTACGTGGCCCAGCATCCCACGCGTTTCGGCCTGCTGCGTTTTGCGCTGGATGCGCTGCGCGGCCGGCTGGGCGACGAGCGCGACTTCGACGTGCTGCACGCGGCCGGCTTCGAGATCGATACCCACCGCACCCGCCTGCGCGTGGCGACCGATGGCGAAGTCACCGTGATGGCGCCGCCGCTGCGCTACCGCAGCCGTCCGGGCGCGCTCGAGGTGCTGGTGCCGGCAACAGATCAACACACCCAAGACACATAAAACCTACAAGGAAACGGAACCACCCCATGCGAACACTCGTCCACCTGTCCGACCTGCATTTCGGCCGCGTCGATGCGGCCCTGCTCGACCCCTTGCGCAATCTGGTGCGCGAGATCGCCCCCGATGTGGTGGTGATCTCGGGCGACCTGACCCAGCGCGCCAAGAGCGAGGAATTCGAAGCCGCCAAGGCGTATCTGGACACCTTGCCGGGTCCGCAGATCGTGGTGCCGGGCAACCACGACATCTCGCTCTACAATGTGTTCCGCCGCTTCCTGCAGCCGCTCGACCGCTACAAGCGCTACATCACCGACGACATGAACCCGGTCTTCATCGACGACGAGATCGCGGTGCTGGGCGTGAACACCGCGCGCTCGCTGACCATCAAGGATGGGCGCGTGAACAAGGAGCAGGTGGCGCAGATCCGCGCCACCTTGTCGGACCTGGATCCGAAGATCACGCGCGTGGTGGTGACCCACCATCCCTTCGACCTGCCGCCGGGCGCCGAAGAAGACGACCTGATCGACCGTGCCAACATGGCGATGGACGCCTTCGCGGAGACCGGCGTGGACCTGCTGATGGCCGGCCATCTGCACACCAGCCACGCCGCGAACACGGCGGCGCGCTACAAGATCAGCGAATACGCGGCCCTGGTGGTCCAGGCCGGCACCGCCACCTCGACCCGCGGCCGTGGCGAGGTCAATTCCTTCAACGTGATCCGCATCGAACAGCAGCGCATCGAGGTCGACCGCTACGGCTGGGATTCCGTGCATGGCCAGTTCCAGCTGCTGAACACGGAAAAATTCCTGCGCAGCGGGAATGTGTGGACCGAAGCGGTCGACGGAATGATGGCAGCCGGGATTTAGATTGTAGGGTGGGCACCCCGTGCCCACGTTAGCTTTATATCCAATAACCGGCCAGATTCGCCCCCCACTCCCGAATCCGGTCACCCCACGGCCGGTGCCGCCACTGCTCCAGCGTCACTTCCTTGCAATCGCGCAGATCCTCGGCAAACGCGCTCTCCATGTCGCGCCCGAAGGCCGGGTCGACCACCACCACGTTCAGTTCGTAGTTGTGGATGAAGCTGCGGCGGTCGATGTTGGAGGAGCCGATGGTGGACCAGGCGCTGTCGATCACCGCCGTCTTGGCGTGCAGCACGGCGATCTGCAGCTCGAAGATCTTGACGCCGCCGGCCAGCAACTGGTCGTAGAAGGCCTGGCCGGCGTAGCGGATCATGCTGTGGTCCGAGACGCCCGGCAGCACCAGTTTCACGTCCACGCCGCGTTTGGCAGCGGCCACCAGGGCGTCGACGATCTGCTGGTCGGGCACGAAATAAGCCGAGGTGATGTGGATGGCTTTCTTGGATTCGCCAATCGCCACCAGCAATGATTTATAGATTTCGAAATCGCCGTCCGGGCCGGTCGCCAGCACGCGCAGGATCTTGTCGCCCACCGGCGCCAGCGGCGGGAAATAATCTGCCTTTGTCAGTTCCCCGCCTTCCTGCTCGACCCACAGGTTCACGAACGAGTACTGCAGCGGCGCCACCGCCGGGCCTTCGATCTTGATGTGGGTATCGCGCCAGCCGACCTTGGACCCGTCGACGTTCGCCCTGGCCTTGGACTTGGAGCGGAACAGCGAGCTGTTGGCGTAGGTGCTGCTGATATTGATGCCGCCGGTGAAGGCGATGCGGCCGTCGACCACCATCAGCTTGCGGTGGTCGCGGTTGTTGACCTCCCATTTGCCCTTGGCCTTGGCCGGATTCACCGGATTGAACACCACCACGCGGATGCCGGCCGCGCGCATGCGCTCGAAGAAGGCGGCCGGCGTGGCAAGCGCGCCGACCGCGTCGACCATCACGTTCACCTGCACGCCCGCGTGCTGTTTCTCGATCAGCAGGTCGGCGAACTGCATGCCGATCTCATCCTGGTCGAAGATATAGGTTTCCAGGTTGATGTTGCTGGTGGCGGCGCGCGCGGCGGCCATCATTTCGCGCATGGTGGCGGGGCCGTCGAACAGCAGGCTGACGCGGTTGCCGGCGATCAGCGGCACGCCGGTGGCCTGTTCCTCGGCGGCGGCCAGCGCCTTCAGGTCGGCGCTGGCATTGGTCCAGCGCTTGCTGGCCAGCGCCGAAGCCTGTTTCACAGGCAGGGTGCCGCGCGTGGTTTCGATGGTCGGCGTGGCCTTGACCGGCGCTGCGGTATCGACTTCCGGCAGCGACTTGCAGGACACCACCACGCACAGCATGGCCAGCGCCGCCAGCCAGGCCGGGGCGCGCAAGGCGGAACCGGCGCGCCGGGAACGGGAGCTCGACTGCAGGAAATCCGGGAATCGCATGTGCATCCTTTTATTTAAAGCCGCGCGTAGTGTGCGGTTCGGGAACCGGATCCGCGTCCTGCGGACCGATGAAGAAATCCAGCGGGGCCACGCGCAGGCGCCAGCCCAGCGCGCGCAGCAGGCGGAAGCCGTGGCGGAAGCGCACCTTGCGCGCGCGCAGGGCCACCCACAGCGCCAGGCCGAAGCTGACCAGCAGGTTGACGGTGCCGATCAGGGCGATGCCGAGCACCGTCATAACGGCCGTCTCGGCGTCGATCTGCTGATCCAGGCCGACGAAGCCGATCGCGAAATTGGCCGACGAGAAGGTTACATGGCGGATGTCGAGCGGCAGGCCGAGCAGGAAGCCGACGGTGGCCGTCACGCCCATCAGCACGCCGAACACCAGGTTGCCCATCAGGCCGCCCAGGTTGTCCTCGATGTAGCGCGCAAAGCGCGGCAGGCGCTCGCGCCCGATCAGGCGGCGCAGCCAGCGCAGCTGCTCCACGCGGCGCGCCATGCGCGTGTACAGCGCCTTGTTGTCGTAGTAGCCGGACACCAGTCCGGACACGAACAGCCAGACGCCGGCGATGGCCGCGTGCAGCAGCGCCAGCGAGTGCCAGGGATGGCTGTCGGCGATCAGGTGATGGGCCTTTTCCGGCGACACCAGGTGCTGGCCGAACACATACCACCAGCCGAGCGCCAGCGCATAGGCCATCGGGATGGTGGTCGCCAGGTTGCCCAGCACCGCCACCAGCTGGGTGCGGAACACCTTGTTGACCAGGATCGCCATCGACTCGACGTCGACCTGGCGCCGCGTATGCCCCTGCTGGGCGTGGCCGTGCAGGGCGGCGGCGATACGCGCGGCGGTCATGGCCGGCTGCTTGGTGGCGATGGTGAAGTGCAGCACGTGCACCAGCATGAAGCCGAGGGCGTAGTTGAGGCTGTAGAACAGGGCCTCGATCAGCGGCGCCCGGTGCTGGTACGAAATCAGGATCTTGATGATCGCCATGCAGCCGACGAACAACCCGGCGCCGGCGGCCGCGCGCAACATGGTGCCAAGTTCGGTGCGGCGCTCGGCGATGTAATGCTCGCCGGTGCGGCTGGCGTTTTCGGTGACGTTGCGCGCCAGCAGGTCGACGTTGTCGCGCAGCAGGCCGCGCACCTGGTACTTGGTGTTGTGGGCTTCGGCCAATTCCTGGGCCAGCGCCACCGCTGCGGCACGCCGTGGCGACAGCGGCGCCTCGCAGGGAGCATCGATATCGCGGGCCTGGGCTTCGCGCGCCATCGCTTCCAGATCGACCGAGGGTGCGGCCGGCAGGGCGCCGCTGGTGTCCACCAGGTAGAGCAGCTTGCGCAGGCGGTCGATGCTCTGGGTGAGCGCCACCAGCACATAGGTCAGGGCCACGCTGGTGCCGGAGTTGAGCGCGCCGCGGCGGATCTTCATCACCACCTCTTCGCACTGGTCGAGCATCACCAGCAGGTGGCGCGCGTCTTCCATGTCATCGGCGTCGCCGGCCAGCACCCGCGCGTAACCGTCGAGGTAGTGGTTGGTTTCGATGTTCTGCATCAGGAAGGGCGAATCGACTTCCTCGATTTCCATGTGGGCATGGATCAGGCGCGGCTCGAGGCCCAGCGCGCACACGCGGCAGGACAGGGTGCGGATCGCGTCAAGCAGGCCGCGCAGGGTGGCCTGGCGCGCCATGTCCGGTGCCGCGTCCAGCGGCGGCGGCGCGTTCGAGATCACGTCGAACAGTTCCAGCCAGTCGCAGGTGGGCACTGCGCGGATCCACTGGTAGTCGTCTTCGCGGCACAGCACGCGGTCGAGGGTGTCCGACAGGTAGAGTTCGTCGAGCGCGGGTGGCAGCAGGCGGTAGGCCATGCGCTTCTTGAGTTCGGTAAAGAAGCCATCGTTCGAGAGGATGCCGACGTCCGAATACAGGCTGGTATGGCGGCGCGTCTCCAGCAGGGTGCTGAGGTAGCGGCGCAATGCCCAAGCCTGTTCCGCATCCCCCTTGAGCAGTTGGGTGAGGGTGCGCACCTGCGCCCGGGCATATTCGTGGTTGCGCGGGTTGCGGGGCCGCAGGCGGTCGACCAGGTCGACCAGCAGGTCGATGCGGTCGCTGTGCGGATCGAGGCGTTCTAGAATTGCTAGCATGAAATCTTCGTGGACTACTTGGAAAGCGTAGTGTAACCGGGGTCAGGTGGGCGCGCTGTGCGGCACCGAACCCAGCCCCGGGCGGCAGACAAGGCCACCGGAACTGGCGTAAACTGCTGGCTTGTCACGATGAGGAAACGTATGTACCTGACTTACTACAACGGAACATGGTCCGAAGGGAATACGCCGCTGGTCGGCGCGATGGACCACAGCTTCTGGCTGGGCTCTTCGGTGTTCGACGGCGCGCGCGCCCTGCGCGGCCACCTGCCGGACCTGCGGCCCCATTTGCAGCGCGTCATCGATTCGGCCGACAAGCTGGGCATGCGCTGCCCGCTGTCGGTGGACCAGATGGAAGTGCTGGTGCGCGAGGGCGTAGCGCGCTTCCCGGCGGATGCCGAGCTCTACATCCGCCCGCTGGTGTTCGCCACCGAAGGCTTCCTGATCCCGGTGCCGGACAAGGCGGCCTTCGTGCTGACCCTGTTCGACGCGCCGCTGCCGCCCTTCAGCGGTTTCTCCGCCTGCCTGTCGACCCTGCGCCGCCCGGACAACTCGATGGCACCGACCGACGCCAAGGCCTCGGCCCTGTACGCGAATACCTCGCGCGCGCTGCGTGAGGCCAAGGCGCGCGGCTTCGACAATGCGATCCTGCTGGACGCCGGGGGCGCGGTCACCGAATTCGCCTCGTCGAATCTGTTCCTGGTCACCGGCGACGGCGCAGTGGTGACGCCGGCCCTGAACGGCACCTTCCTGGCCGGCATCACGCGTGCGCGCGTGATGGCCTTGCTGGCGGGCGAGGGCATCGAAGTGGAGGAGCGCACGGTGCGCGTGGACGAGCTGGCGACGGCGCGCGAGATCTTCAGCACCGGCAATTATGGGAAGGTGACGCCGTGCACGCGCTTCGAGGGGCACGAGATGGCGGTGGGGCCGGTGGCCAGTAAGGCGCGCGAGTTGTATCTGGCGTTTACCGAGACCACCTGAAGTAAGGTTGCTGCAGCCTCACCGTCGCCCCTGCGAAGGCCGGGGCCCAAGTTTTTCGCGTTACCACGGTGCGTGCAACTTGGACCCCGGCCTTCGCCGGGGCGACGTGCGGAGGGAGCGTGCAGGAAAAGCGCAAACTTGTCGCTTACTTCCCCTTAGGCACACCCATCGGCCGCACACTCCCACAATCGGCCCCCAGCCACTTCCCGTTCACATCCATGTCCACCGTCCCGCTGCGCTCTTCGCTGCGGATCTTCACGCGCGCCCGGTAGCTGGTGTCGCTGTCCATGGTCAGTTCGCCTTCGCCGCTGGCGCGCGGTTTGGTGCAGCTGAAGGCCACTTTCATGCGGTTGGCCGAGACCGGCGTGAGGTTTTGCTTGCACTCGCCTTCCTGCACCGGGAACTCGCGGCGCTCGATCATCTCGCGTGTCATGCACATGCGCGACTGCAGGGCACCGCCGGCGCCGAGTTTGATCTGCACGCCGTTGCGGTCCATCATCTGCTGCATGGCCTGGCGCTGCTGCGGCGACATGTTGGCCAGCTGCTTTTGCATCTCCGACATCGCCGACTGGATGTTGGGGTCGGACGAGCTGACCTGGTTGTTCAGCTCCCACAGGCCCGGTTTCATGTTCAGGGTCTGGGCGCCGGCGGGCAGGGCGCTTGCGAAGGCGGCGGCGGTCAGGGCCAGCAAAGTCAAGGTTCGTTTCATCGTATTCTGTCCCATGGGATGTATGCCGCAAGAATACACTGCAGCCATGAAAAAAGCCGCCCGGCTTGCGCGCGGCGGCTTTGCTCGTTCAAGCGCTCAAGTGAGGATTACTTGAACTTGTACGATGCGGTCAGGCGGAAGTAACGGCCCATACCGTTGTGCAGCTGGCTGTTGAAGCCGGTAACGGCTTCACGTGGATCGTACGGCGCCTTGGTGTCGAACAGGTTCTTCACGTTGGCCGACAGGGTCCAGTTCTTGAAGCCCGTGTACGAGTAGGCGGCGCCGAAGGTCAGCCATTCGTCGACATTGCAGTCGCTGTTGGTGCTCAGGTAGTCCGGCAGACCGCCCAGCGAGTAGGCGCCTTTCGGCTGACCGCTGCCGTAGTGGCAGTACGGGACCGGGTAGGTCACGTCGTTGTCGTAACGGCGCAGCAGCGACACCGACGACACGTAGTCGGCCGTCACGGTCACGTTGTGGTCGCCACGGGTCCAGGTCGTAGCAAGGTTGAAGCGGTGACGCGGCATGTCGCCCACCGAGGTCGCCCAGTCGGAAAGGCCGCCGTTGGTGCCGGTCAGATCGTGCGAGATTTCGCCCGGCCGCTCGATACGCTTGAAGCGCAGCATGTAGGTATAGTTCGCACGGGTCGTGATGCGGCCCATCTCGCCCAGGTTCATGCGGTATGCGGCTTCGACGTCGATGCCCGAGGTGTCGGTGCTGCCCTGGTTGACGAAGGTGCGGTTGATCGCCAGCAGCTGTCCCGAGTTCGGGATCACGGCGCCATTCGCACCGACCAGGTTGTTGTTGTCACGCACGGCGAGGCCTGGATACAGGTCCGGGTGCTCCGCCACGGTGCCAGCCGACAGCAGCTGGGTTTCGTTTTTCTTGACGATGCGGTACCAGTCGATCAGCAGGTCGAAGTTCTTGGTCGGGTTGATGATCGCGCCGAACGAGTAGCTCTTCGAGGTCTCGTTCTTCAGGTCCGGGTTCGGGGTCGAGACCGACGAGATGCTGCGCTTGCAATCCAGCGGATCGGCACCCGGCACCGGGCTGATCCCGTCCGGGCAGCGGATCGGGTCGGCGAAGTTGTTGTTGAACGACTGCACGCCGCCTGGCGATACCTGCGACAGCGCTGGTGCGCGGAAGCCTTTGGCGAAGCTGCCGCGGAAGGTGACCTGCTCGGTGGCGGCCCACTTGGCGCCGACCTTCGGCACGAAGCTCTTGGCGTTCGGGTACTTGTCGTAACGGCCGGCAAAGTCCATGTCGAAGGTCTTGGTGAACGGCGTACGCAGCTCGACGAAGGCCGACTTGACGGTACGCTGGCCTTCAAGCACCGAGTTCGACAAGCCGATGATGTTGCCCTTTGCCAGTTCCGGATCCGAGCTCAGGCCCAGTTTTTCCTGGCGGATCTCGCCGCCGAAGGCCAGGCCGATTTCACCGCCACCCAGCTTGCCGAAGGAGGTCGAGGCCTTGGCATCGAGCTGGGTGACTTGCGAGAAGCCGGTGTTGTCGACGTCACGCACCGCGTTCGGATCGGCGATGGTGGCGGCGATGGTGCGGTTTTCGGTCACGATGCGATTCACGACCGGCAGGTACAGGTAGCCGTGGCCCAGATCGTCACGTTCTGCGCGGTTGTACAGCAGACCGGTTTCCCAGTCGAAGGCGCCGGCGGTGCCTTTCAGGCCGGTCAGGAAGCGGTAGGTCTTGTTGACGGCTTCGGAGCTGCCGTCGGTACCGACGAAGCGGAATGCGGCGGCGGCGTTGTAGCCGGTGAACGGGTTGTCCGGGTGGCCGGACGGCAGCAGCAGCTGGTAGCTGGACGGCAGGCCGTTAACGCGGAACACGGTGGTCGGGGAGGTCGAGTTGATGGCCTTCGGCGCACCCATGTACTCGCGTTCGACGCGCGAGAAGCCGATTTCGGTGAACGAGGTGACGTTGTCGCTCAGCTTGACGGTGATCTTCGACAGCAGGTTGACGTCGGTGCCCTTCGATTGCGCTTCCTGGTATTCGTTGGTGTCGAAGTTGCAGAACTGGCGGCCGGTCAGCATCGAGGTGCTGGTCAGGCCGATGCCGTTGGCCTTGCTGCCGGTGACGAGGTTGCCCGCGCAGCCGGCGGTGCTGTTCCTGATGAACGGGCTGGCGGCCGCGCTGGTCGAGAACGCGGCGCCTGGTGCCGACTGACGGAAGATGAACGGGTTACCCGAGACATAGCTGCTGTACTCGTTCAGGCGGAAGTTCAGACGCGAGTATTCGTTCTGCTCGATGTCCTTGACATCCTTGATGCCGGTCTGGCCGCGCTTGGCCACGTCGAAGCTGATCAGGGTATTGAAGCGGTCTTTTTCCAGATCGCCGAAGCCGACCACGCCGTTGATGCTGTTGCGGTTGAATTCGCCATCATCGTTGGCCGAGGTCGAGGCCGAGATTTCGGCGCCCTGGTAGTCGTCCTTGGTGATGAAGTTGACCACGCCGGCGATTGCGTCCGAGCCGTACACGGCCGAGGCGCCATCCTTGAACACTTCGACGCGGGCGATGGCGGACACCGGGATGCTGTTCAGGTCGTAGACGGTCGACTTGCCGTTGTTCGGGTCGGCGTAGGCGGCGGCGGCGATGCGGCGGCCGTTCAGCAGGACCAGGGTCGAGGACGAACCGAGACCGCGCAGCGAGGCGGTCGAGGCGCCTTTCGAGAAGCCGTTGTCGTCGCGAATGTCGTTGGCGCTACCCGAGCCGAAGGCCGGGATGTTGTGCAGCAGTTCTGCCACGGTGTTGGAGCCGGTGGCGGCAATTTCCTTGGCGGTCATCACGCTGATCGGCGAGGAATCTTCCTTGTCGGCGCGCTTGATGTTGGAACCGGTCACGTAGACCTTTTGCACCGGGGCTTCGGCTTGTGCGAAAACGAGTGCGGGTGATGCGAGGGTAAGGGCGACAGCGAGGACGCTGTGCTTAACTGCGAATTGCTTAGTCAAAATCTCTCCGATCTGTGAAGCTTTTGAAACCCTGCATCGTCCATCGCTGGGCGCACCGGGTTCTGCTGTTATACGCGGACGTCAAGACGCCCGCGGGCAGCGATCAGACCATTTCTAGAGTGAAATTGTCAAATCAGAGTGTGATTTTGTGCGCATATTACAACGGGTATAACTATTGATGATATCTGAAGGAAAAGTGGGTGGTTCACTCATATTGCATAAGGAAATCAAGTGGCGCGGGTGGTGCGGGCGGGCGGGACGCGAAGGCGAGGGCGCTTCGCGTTCCTGGCAAGCGATGGCGGTTCAGCCCTGTTGCTGGGGTTCGTTGACGTAGATCTCGACGCGCCGGTTTCGTGCCCGTCCGGTCGGATTGTCGTTGCTGGCGACCGGTTCGCGCGCGGCACGGCCCTCGACGGTAACGCGCCCCGCCGACACGCCATGGCTGGCCAGGTAGTCGCGCGCGCTGGCGGCGCGGTCCAGCGACAGCGGCTGGTTGATGGCGTCGCCGCCGGTGCTGTCGGTGTGGCCGATGATGGTGACGAAGGCGGCGCGGTTATCGTTCAGCGTGGTGGCAAAGCGATCGAGGATCGGGCGGAAATTCGACTTGATGTCGGCGCGTCCGCTGTCGAACGAGATGTCGCTCGGGATTTCCAGCTTGAGGCGGTTGTCGGCGGTCTGCGAGACTTGCACGCCGGTGCCGCGGGTGGCCTGTTCCATGGTCTGGCGCTGCTGCTCCATGCGCTTGGACCAGACGTTGCCGACCACCGCGCCGGCGGCCGCGCCCAGCAGCGCGCCGCGGGTGGTGCGGCCGCCGCCACCGCCGCCGGTCGAGGCGCCCAGGATGGCGCCGAGTCCCGCGCCGACGCCGGCACCGGTGGCGGTGCCGCGCTGGGTGGCGCTCATGTCGGCACAGCCGGAAAAGGCGATGGCGACGGCGCTTGCGCACAGGGTGGAACGGATCAGTTTGGTGTGCATGGATTCTCCTTCACGAAAGCAAAAGCACAAAAAAAACATCCGTTTCGTGGTCGCGCCCTTGTCAGAAAGGTGCGACCGCGAAACGGATTGGGGTACTGCGGATGCGGTGTAGCGTACTAGATGCCTCGACCACTGATCAGGCGCACCAGGATCATGATGACGGCGACGACCAGCAGGATGTGGATGAAACCACCGATGGTGTAGGAGGTGACCAGACCCAGCAGCCACAGGATAATGAGAATAACGGCGATGGTGTAGAGCATGATAGTGTCCTCTTTTGATTGGAACGGCTTTTCGTGTGCCGTGAAACCAGTATCGATCTATTGCTGGCTACGCTCCGTTCGATGGCGTACATTAGGCAAGATTTTTTTGTTCTTTTCGCAACCCTGGAATCCAGCCGATAAAGCCCAGCAGGCCGACACAGCCGATCAGGCAGGTCAGGAGGCCGCCGCCGATCAGGAAAATCACGTCCTGCGCCGCCAGTTCGTTGCCGGCCTGCGGTGCGCTGGTCAGGCCGAAGCCCGTCACCAGCAATCCCCAGAGGATGATGCCGATCCATGTAAGGCTGTTCATGTGATGTCCTTTTCGCTTGGTATCCACCGGTAATTCCGGAATGAAACTATTCTTAACTGCAATCATTGAAGCCACCGTGCGCTGCCGCACATTGCGAAAAAGAAAACGATTTATCACAAACTCGTCGTCCCCGCGAAGGCAGGGACGACGCTGATGGAGGAGGTGGTTCGCTGCGCGCCGCGAATGCTGTGGCCTATCAAGCCGCCCGCAAAGCCCCTTTCACAACCCGCACCCGGTCCCCATTGCGCCAGCGCGGCGCGCTGTGCTGGTGGAAGGTGCGCAGGGTGCCGTCGTCGAGGCGGACCCGGATCTCATAGCTGTGCGTGGCCTTCATATTGCCTTCGACCTGGTTGCCCATCACCGCGCCACCGACGGCGCCGGCGACGGTGGCAAGCTGGCGGCCGTGGCCGCCGCCGACCTGGTTACCCAGCAGGCCGCCCAGGATGGCGCCACCGGCCGCGCCGACACCGGTGCCGCGCGCGCGCGTGGTGATGGTGCGGACAGATTCGACATTGCCGCAGCTGGCGCACCAGCGGCTGGCGCTGGTCTCGGTCTCGGCCACGCGGGTTTTCTGGACCGGCGCTTCTATAGGTGCCGGCGCGGGAGCCGGGGCGGGCGCATAGGCGGCCGTACCCTCGCCGCCATAGGCCGTACTGCCCTGGGTAGCGCTGCTGCCATAGGCCGTGCTGCCGGACGTGATCCCTTGTGCTACTACCGGCCCGTACTGAACCTGGGCGCCTGGCGCAGACGGCGCCGCAGCCAGGGACTGCACCGGCACGCCTGGAGCGGGCAGGGGTGCCGGCGCCATCGAGGGTGCCGCTGCGTACGCAGGCTGCCCCGGCTGTTGCAGGCCAGCGGCCAGCGCGGCGCGGTCGGCGTCGCTCAGGTGATCGCGGTTGCTGCCTTTCGAGTTCGGCAGCCAGCCCATGATGGCGGCGGTGCCGACCGCGCAGAACAGGATCACCGCCAGTGCGGCGGCGATCAACAAGGGATGCTGCCGCTTGACGGCAGGGCTGGTCGGGTGGGTGTTCATGGCGAATCCTTTCGCTTGGGGTAATCGGGTCAGTCCGGTATAGCGATTGTCCTTGTCAACAACACCAGGTTCCGTGCGTCACCGTACATACTTCGCGCTGCACAGCAAGTAGGCTGACCATAAGTTGTTCGCAAACCTTACCGGTCGGTGTATGTACTTGATTTTGAAGGCGTTCCAGATCCTTTCCGCTGTGCTTTGCGCCGATCCGGCGCCGCCGGAAACGACCATTTTTTCAACCGTGAGGGTCCGATGAATTCTCCAGCGCCACCCCTCTTCGCCGAGCACAATGCCAATTTGCTCCTGGCCGCGCTCCCGCCGGAGGAGCTGGCCAGCATGCTGCCTGCGCTCGACCAGGTCCAGGTGGAAGTCGGGGCCGTGCTGTCCGAGCCCGACGATCCGATACGCCACATTTATTTTCCGCACGACTGCCTGATCTCGCTGATGGCCGTGGCCGAAGGCCGCATGACGCTCGAGGTTGGGCTGGTCGGCCGCGAGGGCATGCTGGGCGCCACCGTCGCGCTCGGCCATGATGTCACCCAGGTGCGCGCGGTGGTCCAGCGCGCCGGCACAGCCAGCCGTATCGACGCGGCCCACCTGCGCGCCGAATTCGCGCGCAGTCCATCGCTGCAGCGCGTGCTCTATCGGTACACCGATACCTTGCTGGCCCAGGCCATCCAGATTGCGGTGTGCAGCCGCTACCACGTGCTGGAAGCGCGCCTGGCGCGCTCGCTGCTGATCACGCGCGACCGCCTGCGCTCGGACAAATTCCACCTGACCCACGAATTCCTGGCCCATGCCCTGGGCGTGCGCCGCGTCGGCGTCACCAAGGCCGCCAGCGCGCTGCAGCAGCAGGGCCTGATCAACTACAGCCGCGGCAACATCGAGATCCTCGATCCCGACCGCCTGGCATCCGCCGCCTGCACCTGCTACGAGATCGTACGCGAAGCCGGGGCGGGGATTTCGCCGCCCCTGTTCGCCTGATCGCCGGGCGCCCCCTACACGGGCGCCCGCATCGCTCATACACAAGCAACAAATACAGCGAACAAATACAGGCCCAATAAAAAGCCCCGCATCTGAGCGGGGCTTTTTATTGGGCGGGCTTTTTGTGACCCGGTGTTGCCTGCTCGGGCAAGGCCGATCAGTGGGTCTGCTTGACCTGGTTGCCGATCACGCCACCGACGGCTGCGCCGCCCACGGTGCCGACAGCGCTGCCGCCGGTCAGGACGCCACCGATCACGGCGCCGGCGCCGGCACCGACAGCGGTGTTCTTGTCTTGCGTCGACATGCCGGCGCAGCCGGTCAGGCCCAGGGCCACGGTCGCGATCGAGGCGGTAACGATGATGTGCTTGATGGTTTTCATGGTGTTCTCCTTTGGATGGGTTTTGTTGCTTGTTGCTTTGCTTGCTTTGCTCGATTACTGCTTACTTCAGGCGCAAGTCGTTCTTGACCGACTTCACGCCCTTGACGGTGCGGGCCACCGAGGCGGCGGTGGCGACGTCGCCGGCCTGGCCGACGAAGCCGCTCAGCTGGACGGTACCCTGGTAGGTTTCGACGTTGATCTCGCTGGACTTCAGGCGCGAATCGGCGAGGATGGCGGCCTTGACGTTGGTAGTCAGGCCGGCGTCGTCGATGTACTGGCCGACGCTCTCGTGCTTGGCGCCATCGCTGGCGCAGCCGGTCATCATGCCCAGCATCAGTGCGGTTGCCAGGCTGGCGGTGACTCCGAATCGTTTCATGGTGGTTTCCTTGGTTTATTGTTATCTGCTGAGTATCGTTCCGAGCGCTCTACGGAGCGTTCATCCGTGATACGGTCGGGCATCACCCGCCGTATCACCATGACCTCAGATTAATTGATCTTTTGCTAGCGCTCTGTACGTCAAATAACACTCGAAGCCGGTTCGCATAAGCGTCTGATCAGTGCTTCGCGGTCTTGCCCGGCGGTGGCGCCTGCGGCTTGGCACGGGCCTGGGCCAGCAGGGCATTGCAGGGGCTGTCATGGCCGGGGCCGGTGTTGATCAGCGGGATCAGGGCGGCGATCGGCGCGGCCACCACGGCCAGGGCCGCAGCGGCGCCACCCTTGATCGCCAACACTTTCTTGTCGAGCGAGAGCTCGGGTTTCTTGAAGGTGCCTTTCACGTAGAACGGGGTGCGCAGCGTGAACAGGCGCAGTGACTTGGTTTCCGGCTTGACGCGCAGGTTGATCTGCTCGTTGTTCAGGTTGACCCAGCCATTGATGTCGACGATCGCTTCTTCGGTGTCGAGCACGAAGGTGCGGGTGTTGGCCACGCCGTTGGTCACCGCCAGGTCCGATGCCAGGCAGTTCAGCTTGACCTGCTTGTCGCCGAACAGCTTGGTGACGATGATGTTGCCGACATTCAGGCCGGCTTCCTCGAGCAGCAGCTTGCTGACCACGCCCTGGCTGACCAGGCCTTTCACTTCGCCGTTCGACTTGGCCAGCATCTCGGCCACCGAATCGCCGGTGGCGCTCAGCTTGGTTTCGGCATAGATGTCGCCGGCGGTCGCCTGCTGGATCTTTTCGACCTGCGGGAACAGCTGCTTGACCTTGATCTGGCGCGCGGTGGCGTCGAGCGTGGCCTTGATGGTGTCGCCATCCTTGCCGCGGCCGCCGCTGCCGTCGAGCTTGATGTGCGAGTTGATGGTGCCGCCGGCGAAGTTGAAATTCAGCGGATTCAGGGTCAGCACGCCGTTGTTCATCACCAGGTGGGTCTGCAGCTTGCTGAGCGGCAGGTTGGCGGTCTTGATGATGCGGTCGGCCGAGAATTTCACATCGGCATCCAGCACCTTCCATTTTTCGGTATGGAACTTCTCGACTGGCAAGGCCTTGCTGTCCGGCTGGACCGCGTCGACGCCGCGCTTTTTCTTGTCGGCGTTGGAATCGGCGCCGACCAGCGGGCCGAGGTCGACGAAGCGCAGCTGGTGCGACTGGATGTTGGCGGTCAGTTTGTTGCGCGGCTTCTGGGCGGCGAAACTCAGGCTGCCGTTGATGTCGGATTCGCCGACCTTGCCGGTGAACTTGTCATAGGTCCAGCGGCTCTTGCCTTCCTCGCCGATGGAACCGGTCAGGTGGCCCGCGGTCGAGAACGCCGGCGTTTCCGGCAGCACCACGCCGGTCAGGTCGTACAGGCGCGCCATGCTGGGGCCGGCCAGCTTGAGCTGCAGGTCGAGCCCTTCCAGCTTGGCTGGACGCGTGACGGTCCCCTCCAGCGCGACGCGGTAGGGACCGCCATGCATGTCGGCCTGGACCGGGAAGGGCGCATCCTGGTCCTGCAGCGACAGCACGGCGCCGGCCTTGCCGCCACCGCCGACTTCGACGCCGTTATAGGTGCCGCGCAGCTTCCAGGCGATGCCATAGGTCGGGTCGTTCGACAGGGTGTCGATGTCGGCGGTGACGTCGGCCTTGGTGACTGCATCCTTGAAATGGATCACGCCGCGCGAGAGCACCAGGCGCTCGAGGTCGAGTTCCCACTTCGATTCCTTTTTCTCGTGCTTGTAGACCCAGTTGTAGTGGGTCGCATCGGTGCGCAGCAGGTCGACGCGCGGGCCGTCGAAGCGCAGCACCGGGATATTGATGGTGTGGCTGAGCAGGGCGAAGGGGTTCAGCGAGAACGAGAACTGGCGCACGCTGGCCATGTCCTGTTGGGGCAAGCCGGCCGGGTTGCCGACATGGACGTCGTTCGCGTACAGGTGCGGCCAGGGGATGTGGTCGCGCCAGGTGCGCTGGCCGGGGATGATGGTGTCCGAAGGACGCTCCCAGTGCACGCTCAGGTCGCCGACGATGGCGAAGGGACGCTCGATGGCTTCGCTGACCTTGGCGTTGAGCCAGGGCTTGACCCGGTTCCAGTCGAAGGTCAGCAGGATGATGATGGCGATGACGGGAATCGCGACCAGAACGCCGACGATGCTGAGGGTGATCTTGGCGGCGCGCGATAGCGGGCGCTTGTGCTGGCTGGACGCTTGCGCATCCGGCTGGGGGTGTTGGGCTGTCATGGCTGTCCTCTGTGGGATATGTTGGGTGAAGATTAACGTAAAGGTCAATCGATCAATGTGCGCTGGCACACCCTAGGCGGGTCAACTGCTGGGCAAGCGATGGGGAATGTGCGCCAGCGAACCGAAGCAGCCTCCCAAGAGGGTTATAACGTTACCAACAGAATGATTGAACAGGAGAACATGATGCCGAAACAATCGATGCACTTGACGATGCGTGTGGCCCTGGCCGCCGCAGTGTTGACGCTGGCCGCTTGCGCCAGCGAGGAAAGGACCCCGGCCACGGCCGCAGTGGCGGTATCGCACAACGCCGTCGACAACGCTGTATCCGCTGGCGCGCCCGAGCTGGCACCACAGGAAATCAATGCGGCGCGCGACAAGATGATGCGCGCCAACCAGGCGCTGGCCGCCAAGGATTACAAGACGGCGCGCGAACTGGCGGTACAGGCCCAGGCCGACGCCAAGCTGGCCCAGAGCAAGGCCGCCTCGGCCAAGGCGACCGCCGCCGCCGATGCCCTCAACCAGGACCTGCGCGTGCTGCGCCAGGAAGTCGACCGCGCCAATGGCGGCCAGTAAGTAGCCAGTAAGCCCCCTCTACGGTTCCGAACAACAAAAACAGAAAGGGAAGCACATGAAAGCGCATTTCACCCGTTCCTTGATGGTCGCCGGCAGCGTGTTCCTGGCGGCCTGCAGCTCGATGCCGACCACCACCGCCACCCTCGATGAGGCGCGCGCGGACTTCGTCGCGGCCAACAACAACCCGCAAGTCTCGACCAACGCACCACTGGAATTCCGCCAGGCCAGCGAGGCGCTGGACCGCGCCAACCAGGCCGCCGCCAAGCGCGAAAGCCTGGACACCATCGACCGCCTGGCCTATGTCGCCAAGCAGCGCATCGCCACCGCCCAGGAAGTCGCCAAGGCCAAGAGCGCCGAGGCCGAGATCGTGAATGCCGGCCGCGAGCGCGACCGCGTACAGCTTGAAGCCCGCACCGCCGAGGCCGAACGCGCCAAGCGCGACGCCGCCGCCGCCCAGGCCCAGGTCGCCACTGCCCAGGCGCAAGCCGCCGATGCCCAGGCCCAGGCTCTGGCCGCCCAGCAGCAGGCCGCCCAGCTGGCCGAGCGCTCGTCGCGCCTGGAAGCCATCCTGGTCGAACTGCACGCCCAGAAGACCGAACGCGGCATGGTCGTCACCATCGGCGACGTGCTGTTCGCCACCGATCGCGCCGAGCTGACCGCCAACGGCGCCGCCACCGTGCGCAAGCTGGCAGAAGTGATGGCACAGAACCCGGACCGTACGGTCCTGGTCGAAGGATTTACCGACAGCACCGGCACCGCGGCCCATAACAAGGACCTGTCCGAGCGTCGCGCGGCTTCCGTTGCCCAGGCCCTGACCGGCCTTGGCGTACCGCGCGAACGCGTTGCCATGCGCGGCTATGGCGAAGCCTATCCGGTCGCTTCCAACGATTCGGCCAACAACCGCCAGCTCAACCGCCGCGTGGAGATCGTGCTGTCGAACGAAGGTGCGGCGATTCCGCCGCGCGCAGCCCAGCGCTGACAGTTTTAATTCAATAAACAAGGACATCATCATGAACGAAACGAATTCCAACCTGGGCCACGGCTTCGACATCGCGGAAATCCGCCGCGCCGCCGCCAACCTCGAAGACGGCGCCGTCACCGAAGGCTACGCCGCCGACCGCGAGGCCGTGATCGCCATGCTGAACGCCGCCCTGGCCACCGAACTGCTGTGCGTGCTGCGCTACAAGCGCCACTACTTCACCGTGAGCGGCCCCAACACCGGCCACATCAAGGCCGAGTTCCTCGAGCACGCCCAGCAAGAGCAGGACCACGCCGACCGTATCGCCGAGCGCATCGTCCAGCTGAACGGTTCGCCGAACTTCAATCCGGCCACGCTGACCCAGCGCAGCCACGCCGAGTACGACGATTCCGAGGACGTGCAGGCGATGGTGCGCGCCGACCTGATTGCCGAGCGCGTCGCGATCGAGTCCTACCGCCAGATGATCCAGGCGATCGGCGACAAGGACCCGACCACCAAGCACATGCTGATCGAGATCCTCGCCACCGAAGAGGAACACGCGGACGACATGAGCGACCTGCTGGCCTGATTCGACCGTATTTGCACCCCATAACCACCAACCCCACCAACAACAACAGGAGTACATCATGCTGAACAATATCCGTTCCACTGCCAACGAAGCCGCCGTCAACGGCAAGCTGGACGACGCCACCACCGACGTCAAGGCCCTGGTCAAGGACGCCCAGTCGCTGCTGACCGCGGCCGGCGCCCTGACCGGCACCAAGGCCGACGAGCTGCGCGAACGCGGCATGCAGATGCTCGACGCGGCCCTGGGCAAGGCCAGCAAGTACCAAGATCAAGCCAAGGTCAAAGGCAAGGAACTGGCGCACACAGCCGATGTCTATGTGAAGGACAATCCATGGCGCACCGTGGCCGTGGCCGCCGGCGTCGCGCTGCTGGTCGGTGTCGCATTAGGACGTAAATAATAACGAAGAGGGGCGGTAGCCATGGATAATCAAGAAAACGTCGTGCACAGCCCCGGTCTCTTCGGCGGAATCAGTGCCCTGGCCAAGAACCTGTTCGGACTGGTCGTCTCACGCGCGGAGCTTGCCGCGCTCGAAATGGCCGAGGTGCGCAATCACCTGATCGAACTGGTGACCATCTTCGCGGTGGCGGTCATGGCAACCTGGTTCGCGCTGGCCTATGGCACCGCGACGATCGTGGCACTGGCCTGGGACGAAATGGGCTGGAAGATCTTGCTGGTCATGTTCCTCGTGTTCGCCGTCCTGACTGCCGTGCTGGTCATGAAGGGTATTTCGATGCTGAAGCAGGGCAAGCTGGCTTTCCCGGAAACCATGAAAGAACTGCGGAACGACCGCGACATGCTGAAGTAAACAGGAGAGCGATCCCATGCAAGCAAAAGACTATCACGTCAGTCCCGGCCACGAGGGTACGCCCGCAGAGCGCAAGCGCGCATTGCTGCGCGACGGCGAGTTCTACCGTGCCGGTGTGGCCCATGCGCGCGCCCAGATCAAGCATTCGGCACGTCCGGAAGTCATCTTCCACACCGCGCTCGATCACGCCACCTGGGTATTGCGCGCGCGCGCCGATGCACTGCTGAAACCCACCGGCACAAGTGTATCGGTGCTGGCGCCTTATGCCCTAACCGTGCTAGGCTTCATCCGTAAGCGCAAGCTCGGTAAGCAGGCGCTCGGTGTCGGTGCCGTGCTGGGTGCGCTCGGTTGGTATGTGCAGCGCAAACGCGCGCAGCAGACTTCCTACTGAGGCTATGCTGGTGCCAGCTTTGGTGCGTTGACAGTCATGTCAACGCGCTGCCGGCGCCGGCAACTGTATCTCGTTCCGCCGGGCCAGGCACCTGGTCCGGCGTTGTGCCTTTCGTCCTGGAGCATCTGCATGCGTGCAGCGGTCCAGGCCAGCAATGAATATGGTGGGGCTTGAGCGGCGTCGCAATCTCTGATTGGACGCCGTCTTTTTGTCTGCGCCGCCTGCACTTTCGCGCTGCGGCAGGCGGTTATTGCGAGGCGGCGGTGGCGGGGGTGGTAACGGTGGTCGTGGTCGTGACACCGCCCATGTTCCTGGCTGCTTCCAGCTGGTCCGGCGCATTCTTCAGGTCATCCTGCCAGGTCTGGCGCGCCGTCTGAAGGCAGCTGCTGCGCTGCGCCGCCGGCCCCTTGCCGCAGGCGCGCCTGGCCTCGTCGTAGGCGGCGCCGATTTCCTTTTGCAGTGTTTTGAGCGCGGCTTGCCGGCTGGCGTCGTCCTGGTGCCAGCGCGCCGGATCGCCCGCCTGGATTTCCCTGGCTTGCTTGTGTGCCACGGCCGTGGCGACCGTGGTGTCATCCCGTGGCTGGTTTTGTGCCTGATTCTGTGCCTGATTTTGCGCCTGAGCGGCGCCGCACAGCATGAAGGCGCAGGCCAGCGCCAGGCCGTGTCCCCTCAAAGTGAACTGTCGCATGTTTCCTCCCTTGTCGATGCCCATGAAAAAGCCGGCGCTGGCGCCGGCTCCTTGTTCCGCGTCGCGGGTCAGTAACGGTACACGCGGCCGTCGACGATGCGCACGCGATTGCCCACGCGCAGGTCGTAGACATTGTCCTGGTTCACCGTGCGGTATTCGCCATTGTCCAGGCGGACATTAACCGAATACGAATTCGCGGATTCGGCATTGCGTTTCGATTCGACTTTGTTGCCGATCGCCGCGCCGGCCACGCCCCCCGCGACCGTCGCCGCAGTGCGGCCGCCGCCACTGCCGACCTGGTTGCCGGCCAGCGCACCGACCAGGCCGCCGACAATCGCGCCGGCGCCGCTGGTACGGCCATCGCCGCCCGCCTGGATCGACTCGATCGTGCCGTAGCCCGCCGAGGCCGTGTTGTCATAGCCGCCGCGGTAGCCGTCGTTACTGCCATAGTAGGGCTGGGAGTTATTGCTGGCGCAGCCGCCGAGCAGGGCAGCAGTGGTCAACAGCGCGGCAAGGGGTCGAATAGCTTTCATGACTTGTTCTCCTGGCAAAGATATGAGGCCAGCTTAGGCAATGGGCCGTACAGGGTCTGTGCGATGGCGCACCGTATTTATGTGCACCTGGACCATAGACTTTCGTCATGTCCAAACACCATCTTTTCTTTATGTTCGGCACCGTACAGATAGCATCGTTACAGCAGAGTAAAACGTCAACCAGAGCCAAGAAGAAAGAATAAGGAAGCGTATGCGAACACCCCACATGGTCCTGCTGCTCGGCGCCGCGCTGGTGTGGGCGGCCAGCCATGCCCACGCAGCCAACCCGGAAGCAAAGCTGGCCTACCAGCAGGCGCGCGACGCGGCCGGTGCCGAGTACAAGAATGCGCGTGCCCGCTGCAATGCGATCACCGGCAATCCGAAGAAGCTGTGCGTGGCCGAGGCCAAGGCCGCCAACGTGCATGCCGAGGAAACCGCCCGTGCCCGTTACGAGGACACGCTCAAGTCCTATACCCGGGCGCGGGTGCGCATCGCCTCGGCCAATTACGACCGTGACCAGGTGCGCTGCGCCGGCATGACCGGCAACGAAAAGGACGTGTGCAAGGCCCAGGCCAAGGCGGTGCTGGTGGCGGCCGAGGCCGATGCCCGCGCCGACCAGAAAAGCATCGAGGCACGCAACGAAGCCCGCGACGACAAAATGGGTGCGGCCTACCGTGTCGAGATGGAGAAATGCGATGCCTATGCCGGCGCCGCCAAGGACCAGTGTGTGACGGCAGCAAAAACAGCATTCGACAAGTAAGTTTGAATTCGGAGTACCAAGTAAAACTAGCGGAACCATCCGCTCCTGCTCAACCGAGCGTAACCTGCAGCACCATCATCAACAATAAAGGAGTTCACCATGAACATCACCAAACGCGTCGCTACCGCCATCTTCTCCGCTACCGTTGCCTTCACCATCGTCGGTTGCGCTTCGTCGCCGACCAAGGAAAGCGCCGGCGAATACGTCGATGACTCCGTGATCACCGGCAAGGTCAAGGCCGCCATCTTCAATGAGCCAAGCCTGAAAGCCACCGAAATCAACGTCGAAACCTACAAGGGCGACGTCCAGCTGTCGGGCTTCGTGGCCCAGCCGCAAGATGCCCAGCGTGCAGCCGAAATCGCACGCGGCGTCAAAGGCGTGAGCTCGGTCAAGAACGACGTTCGCGTAAAATAATCGCGTAAAAAGCGGTCTTAACATGCCGGCTCGTCCGGCATTTTTTTCGAGGCAGGTCTATGCAGCTCGCCAATCCAGGCCCGGCCTCTGCCGGGGCAACCGAGCCGGCGGTTCCGGTAACGCCCCATGCGGAGCCCGATCCGGAGGCGGCTGCACGCGAGGCAGGCCTGCTGGCGCCAGCCGGCGCCCCCACCGGCGACGAGCTGGGGGCCCAGCACGGCAGCCTGCGCCTGCCGATCCACGTGCATGCGCGCGGGCTGTCGCTCGGCATCATCGCCACCGTCGCCTTCGTGTTCGCCCTGCAGTGGGCAAAGAATTTCTGCGTGCCCCTTCTCCTGGGCATTTTCATCGCTTACACACTGAGTCCGGTCGTGCGCTGGCTCGAACGCTGGCACATCAAGCGCGCCATCGGCGCCACCCTGGTCACCGGCCTCATCCTGGCCGGCATGGCCTTCACCATCGTGCGCGTGCAGGGCGAGTTCTTCAATATCGTCGACGAATTGCCGGCGCTGACGCACAAGGTCACCAAGATCATCACCCAGGCGTCGGACGGCTCACCCTCGACCATCCAGCAAATGCAGGCGGCGGCCGCCGAGATCGAGCAGGCGGCCGCGAATGCCGGCGCCGACATGCGCCGCGCCGCCCAGCGCCGCGCCGCGGTGTCGGCGGCCCAGCAGTCGATTCCGGGCTCCAGCAATTTCCGCATCATGGACTGGCTGCTGGCCGGATCGGTCGGCCTGGCCAGCTTCATCTCGCAGGCCACCATGGTGATCTTCCTGGTGTTCTTCCTGCTGCTGGCGGGCGACACCTTCAAGCGCAAGCTGGTCAAGCTGACCGGCCCCTCGCTGACGCAAAAGAAGGTCACGGTCCACATCCTCGAGGACATCAACACCTCGATCCAGAACTATATGTTCATGCTGCTCGTTACCAACGTGCTGCTCGCCCTGCTGATGTGGGCGACGCTGCGCGTGATCGGTCTCGAGAACGCCGGCGCCTGGGCCATCTTCGCCGGCGTCGCCCACGTCATGCCGTATTTCGGCCCGCTCCTGATCACCACGGCCACCGGCCTGGTCGCCTTCCTGCAGTTCGAATCGCTGCGCATGGTGATCCTGGTGGCCGGCGCCTCGATGGGCATCGCGACCCTGGTCGGCATGGTCGTCACTACCTGGATGACAGGCAAGATCGCCAAGATGAACCCGGCCGCCGTGTTCGTCAGCCTGCTGTTCTGGGGCTGGCTGTGGGGCATGTGGGGCTTGCTGCTCGGCGTGCCCGTGGTGGTGGTGATCAAGGTGGTTGCCGAGCGGGTCGAGGGGATGGAAGTGGTGGCTGAGCTGCTGGGTGAGTGAGCTTGCTGCCACCGTAATGAACGCTGATTGACCAACACGTCGTCCCTGCCTGCGCAGGGACGACGTTTTTGTCTTGCCTCTTGTAGCGCTTATGCGGTAGGCCTTATCGCCACCCCAAACCGGCAAAGCCGGGAAGCCAAAGTACGTCGTCCCTGCGAAGGCAGGGACCCAAGTTGCCCGCAAACAGACAGTGCTTGCAGAACCTGGGTCCCTGCCTGCGCAGGGACGACGTTGGTACGGCTACTGATGAACTCAGGCGCTATGCGTCACCGCCACCCCAAGCCGGCGATCCTGCGTGCCACCCGTGCGGCGGTCGAGCGTGGCGGCGCTGCGGCGTTCGCGCATGCGGCGTTCCGGCCTGCCGTTGGGCAGAGTCGCCATGGCCTTCGACAAATGACCGTCCGGCTTGCGCAGGCTGCCCATCTGCAGCGCATACTGGCGCGCGAACTCGGCACCCAGGAAGAAGATCTGTGCCGAGTAATAGACCCAGAGGAGCAGGGCGATCAGCGAGCCGGCGGCGCCGAAGCTGTCGGTGGTGCCGCTGTTGCCGATGTAGAGGCCGATCGCGAATTTGCCGACCATGAACATGATGGCGGTGCCCAGTGCGCCGATCGACACGTCATGCCAGGACAGCTTGGCGCGCGGCAGCAGCTTGTAGATGGCGCCGAACATGGTGGCGATGACCAGGAAACCGAAGCCCCAGGCCACCCAGCCCAGGATCACGGTGGTGGAATGCCAGATCCCGCCCAGGTATTTCTCGACCACGGACAGGGCGGCCGACACAACGAGCGAGGTCATCAGCAGCAGGCCGAGCGTCAGGATCAGGCCGAAGGACAGCAGGCGGGTACGCACGGTGTCCCACCAGCTGGCATCCTTCGGCGGCGGCATGTCCCAGATTTCATCCAGGCTGTCCTTCAGTTCGGAAAAGGCGCTGGTGGCACCGACCACCAGCAGCACCGAGGCGACGATGGTGGCGAACAGGCCGCTGTCCTTGTTCTGGGCGCCTGCCAGGATGGCCTGGATGGTTTCCGCGCCTTGCGGCCCGACGAGGCCGCGCAATTCGTTGAGCAATTGGCCCTGAGCAGCATCACGGCCATAGAAAAAGCCGGCCACGGCGATCACCAGTACCAGGATCGGCGCCAGCGAGAACAGGGAGTAGAAGGCCAGGGCCGCACCCTTGCTCGCGGCGCGGTGCGCCATCCACTCGGTCACGGCGCAGCGCATCACGTGGATGAGCTTGCGCGAGAACGGGAACCAGTTTTTTACTTCCATAGCGCTTCTCCAAAAAACGAACGCGCCCGAAGGCGCGTCCACGGGCCTACGCCCATTCACATGACGCCCCCGCGAAGGCGGGCGTCATCTGTTCACTCGCTGCGATTACTGCACGCGGCGTTCGATGGTGATCTGCTCGACTTCCACGCGGCGGTTTGGTGCCAGGCAGGCGATCAGGTCCGATTTCTTCTTCTGGTTGCAATCGGTCACGACAGGGTTTTGCTCGCCCTTGCCCGAAGCGCGCAGACGGTTGCCGTCGACACCCTTGCCAACCAGGTAGTCACGCACGGCGTTGGCGCGGCGCTCCGACAGTTTCTGGTTGTACTTGGTCGAACCCAGGCGGTCGGTGTAACCGGTGATGTCGACGTTGGTGATCGAGGTGTCGGCCTGCAGGGCAGCGGCGATTTCGTCCAGCTTAGGCGCTGGGGTGATCACGGTGGCGCTGTCGAAACCGAAGGTCTTGTTGGCGTCCAGGGTGATCTTTTCGAAACGTGCCGGTGGTGGTGGCGGCGGAGCGACCGGTTCCGGTGCTGGCGGCGGGGTTTCGACGACTGGCGCCGGTGCGGCTGCCGGTGCTGGCTGTGGTGGTGGGTTGAATGCGTAGATCAGGCTGACCGAAGCGTACTTGGTCAGGGCTTTCGAGAAGCCGTACTGTTCGTCGTCACGCAGGTTGCTCTTTACAGCGCGCACGTCGGCTTGCAGGGCCCAACGGTCGTTGAAGCCGACCTGGAAACCGACACCGGCGGTCGCGTATGGCGACCAGCCCGAGTTCTTGCGCAGAGGAGTGTCCATGTGATCGCGCTCGCCGCCCACGCCCAGCAGCAGGAACGGACGGAAGTTCTGACGCGACAGCATCAGCAGGGCATCGATACCGACCAGGGTCTGGCGGTACTTGTTCGCGCCTTCCTCAGCACGGCCTTCGGTGGCGCCGATCTGGATGTCCCACAGTGGGTGCACAGGCTTACCGAACTTCAACCCGCCGCCCCAGTCTTTGTCAGAGACGCCGAAATCCGCATCCGGCTTGATACCGACGACGGTCGGTGCAATGTACCACGACGGATTGATAACGGCTTCTTGTGCCATCGTGGAACCAGCCGAGCACAGGATGGCGGCAGCCAGAGCGATCTTCTTCATGTTATTCACAGGTAACTCCCATAAGTTGTAAAGGTACTGACATCGCATGCCTTGCAGTGATGTTGATGTCAAGCTTACAAGTCGTCCGCAGTTGAGGTCCGTGCGCTAGCGCACCTACGAAAGACCAGTGTGGTGATTTTACAACTAAATCCGTAACAAACTGTCCACTGAGTGTTTCCGGATGTTACTAGAAATGCTTTTTTTACAGGATTTGCAGGGGAATAAGGGAAATGCAGCAATTTTTCGATGTGCATAGATGACAGCTTGGGGGTGAGGCAGACGTCTCCTTGTCATCTTTGGCTGAAATCTAAATTTTTTTGAGCGGTCACAAAATATGTGACAAGCATCGTCATTTGAGCTTCGTGAGCCACAGTTCAATCGTGCGCGTTCATGCGGAAAACATGGGATTTTCCACGGGTCTTCGGTTTTTGATGATTTTTAGAAATTTCCGGCAATGTTGGATGGCGCACAGACCAAGGGTGATGACACAGGCAATCTTACGTCCAGTTAAGCGGAACCGGCGTGTTGTCAGAAGGTCATAACGAATACGTCGTTCCGCGGCCTTACCAGAACACTGTCTTATTAACGGAGCAAACCAATATGCATGCAGCGACTCACCACAATGCGGTGCAAGGCGATCTCAACGCAGTGCACACGACCAGCAATTCCGCACTGATCGAACGTGTCCCGCCACAACCTTCCGAACGTGCCCCGATTTCCCTGGCACCGATCGAACGTGTGCGGTCGACCTCGGCCACCCAGCGCCGTATCGAGAACATGCAAAAGCTGATTGGCGAGCTGCAGACCCACGAAATGCTGGCCGATGAAATCGCCTGGTTCCTGAAGTTCTCGCCATCGGGCGCCCGCAAATACATCCGCGACCTGCGCGAAGCCGGCGTGATCGAGCTGGCCCGCTACATCGAAGGCACCGCCACCTACCTGGGCAAGGCCGTGTACCGCATCTCCCCGGATCCTGACCGCGTCAAGACCTTCCTGGGCGCGATCTGCCAGCCGAAACGCGAAGGCGCGTCGCCACGCAAGGAACGTCCGGGCCTGCGCGAGCAGAGCATGGCCGGTACCGGCCGCCATTTCCACATCCTGGCCGACGACACCCACTACGCGATCCGCGTGAACCGCAGCCCGGTCGCCCGCGATCCGCTGGTCGCCGCCCTGTTCGGCCCGGCGCCTGGCCAGCCTGCCAAGTAATCCTCTTTCATCTGCCGCTGATGCGGCGGATGGTCAGGTAAAAACGCCACCCCGCTTCATGCCGGGTGGCGTTTTTTTTATTTCATCAATTGAAACTTGGCTAACAGAACAGATATGGGGGCGAATGCGGCATCCTGCCCGCGCACCCAGGAGAGACTATGTTACCGAGCCCCGAATCGCTGGAAGGCAAACCCGTTCCCGACGTCACGTTCAAGATCCGCCCCGGCGGCCAGTCGCGCGACCTGAGCAGCGATGCCCTGTTCAAGGGCAAGACCGTGGTCGTGTTCGCCCTGCCGGGTGCGTACACGCCGACCTGCTCCTCGTCCCACCTGCCGCGCTACAATGAACTGGCGCCGACCCTGCGCCGCCACGGGGTCGACGACATCGTGTGCATCTCGGTCAACGATGCCTTCGTGATGGATGCGTGGGCGCAAGGCCAGGAAGCGGGGGAGATCACCATGATCGCCGACGGCAACGCCGACTTTACCGAACGCATGGGCCTGCTGGTCGACAAGCGTGCGATCGGCCTCGGCCAGCGTTCCTGGCGCTATTCAATGCTGGTGCGGGACGGCATCATCGACAAGGTCTTCCTCGAACGCTACGACGAGAACGACCCGGAAGCCGATCCTTTCGAGGTGTCCGACGCGGATACCATGCTGCGCCACATCGCGCCCGAGGCCAAGGCGCCGGAACCGGTGGTGATGTTCTCCAAGCCGGGCTGCCCGTTCTGCGCGCGTGCCAAGGCGATCCTCAAGGCGCGCGGCATTGCGTTCACCGACATTTCCCAGGACAACAAGATCACGACGAGTGTGCTGCGCGCGGTGTCGGGCGGCAACACCTGGCCCCAGGTGTTCGAGGGCGGTCGGCTGATCGGCGATGCCGAGGCGGTGGCGGCGCATTTCGGTCCGCTGCCGGTGGTCGACAACAGCGGCGCCACGACCGCAACGGCCGAAACAGCAGCCGGAACAGCGGCGTGAATACCGGCCTGCGCCAGGGGGAGGCATGATGGAGAGAACGCTCATCTGCATCGTTCTGGCCCTGCTGGTGCTGGGGGGCTGGCTGGCGCCGCGCTGGCGCCTGCGGCGCGCGCTGGGTCGGCCGCTCGACGCCGGGCAAGTCGCCATCATCGAACGCAACGTTGCGCAATACCGCGGCATGGATGCGGGGCGGCGCGCCGAACTGCAGCGCCTGGTCAAGCATTTCCTCCATAGTAAAACCTTCGTCGGCTGCGACGGGCTCGAGATCACCGAAGAGATGCGTGTGACGATCGCGGCCCAGGCCTGTCTGCTGCTGCTCGGCCGGCCCAGCAAGGTGTACCCGGGCCTGCATGCGGTGCTGGTGTATCCGGGAGCTTTCCTGGTGCCGCGCAACGAAGTCGACGCCGCCGGCGTGGTGACCGAGACGCGCCAGGACTTGCTGGGCGAATCCTGGGGCGACGGCCGGGTCGTGCTGTCCTGGGAGCACGTACGGCGCGCCGGCAACGAGGCGGAAGGCACCCATAACGTGGTGCTGCACGAATTCGCGCACCAGCTCGACAGCGAATCCGGCAGCACCAATGGTGCGCCCTTCCTCGGCAGCCCGGAGCGCTACCGCAGCTGGTCGCAGACGCTGGGACGCGACTTCGCGCTGCTGCGCCGCGATACCGCCTGGGGCTACCGCGATGTGCTCGATCCCTATGGCGCGACCAATCCGGCGGAGTTCTTCGCGGTTGCCACCGAAACCTTTTTCGAAGTGCCGCATAGCCTCGCCGTTCGCCATCCGGCACTGTATGCCGAATTCCAAGCTTATTTCCGGGTCGATCCGCGCGATTGGCTGGCCGCGCCGCCGGCGCCGGAACCGGTGCCCATGGGTGCAGTCTACGGGCAGTGGCAGTAGGCGTGCGGACGGCGCAGCCTGCGTGCGTTCGCGTACAGAACCGCTGAGCTGGCAGGCGCATGCTTCGACGGTCCGCGCGCCGGCCGTGGCGTGCTTTTACGTGCACTTCCTATGTGTACTTCTTGCGTGCATTACCCTCCACGAGGAGTTTCCATGTCCACCATCATTGCAGCGCACTTCCAGCTCCAGGACGAGGTCGAACAGGCGCGCCGCGCGCTGGTCGACGCCGGTTTCGAGAGCGAACGCATCAGCGGCTTTTACCTGAGCCAGCCAGGTCAGCACGACATGACGCCGATCGGCGGCGATCACCTGCATTCGCCGGGCGCCAAGGAATCGCCGGAAGGCGTCGTGCAGGGCGCCGGCGCCGGCGCGGCGGTGGGCGCGGTGGCCGGGGCGGCGACCGCGCCGGTCACCGGTCCGCTTGGTGCGGTGGTCGGCGGCCTGGTCGGCGCCCATGTCGGTTCCCTGTTCAGCTTTTCCAAGATGAAGGATGCCGGCGAGAAGGAAGAGGGCGGGCGCGCCCCGGTCGAGAACCGGCCGGCCGGGATGCTGGTCGCCGTCGCCTTCGACGATCCCGGCATGGAACAGGGCGCGGTCGATTTGCTGCGGCGCCTGGGGGCCCACCATATCGAGCGTGCCCAGGGCAATATCGTGAACGGCGACTGGGCCGATTTCGATCCGTCCAGTCCACCCGATATCATTCATTGAAGGCGCCCTGCGGGACGCCTGGCGCCGCCTGTCACTGAGCGGTCTCATCCTTTTATTGGTTTGATCTGTATCAAAAGCTACCCCGTACGCAGTCCTAGACTTCTTGATTCATGTCGCGCATCCGGCGCGGCTGACACGAGAAAAAAGGACGATAACCATGCGAGACGATCGAGTAGCTTTGGTGACCGGCGGAATGGGGGGATTGGGGACGGCGCTGTGCCGCCGCCTGCATGCGGAAGGCTTCCTCGTGGCCACGACCTATTCACCCGGCAATACCACGCCTGACGCGTGGCTGTCCGCCCAGCGCGACGAAGGTTACCGTTTCAGCGCCTACAAGGTCGACGTCGCCGACTACGCCGATTGCGAATGGATGATGCAGCGCCTGCTGTCCGAGCTGGGCCGGCTGGACGTGCTGGTCAATAACGCCGGCATCACGCGCGACCGCAGCCTGCGCAAGATGGGGCCCGAGGATTGGCAGGCCGTGCTGCGCGCCAATCTAGACAGTGTGTTCAACATGAGCAAGCAGGCGATCGAGCCGATGATGAGCCAGCGCTGGGGCCGCATCGTGAACATCTCGTCCGTCAATGGCCAGCAGGGCGCCTTTGGCCAATGCAATTATTCGGCCGCCAAGGCCGGCATGCACGGCTTTACCAAGGCGCTGGCACTCGAGATGGCGCGCCATGGCATCACCGTCAACACCGTCTCGCCGGGCTACCTGCGCACGAAAATGGTGGAAGCGGTCCCGGCAGAGGTGATGACCGGCAAGATCCTGCCGCAGATTCCGATGGGACGCCTGGGTGAGCCTGACGAAGTGGCCGGCCTGGTGGCTTACCTGGTGTCCCAGGATGCCGGCTTCATGACCGGCGCCAACCTGGCGATCAACGGCGGCCAGCACATGGCGTGACCGATGGGCGGTGGTGTTAACTGCCGCAGTTCACTTTCGTTCCGCGCGCGTCTGGCAAGCGATGCACAGACGCGCTTCCGGGCGCGCCAGCAGGCGCGAGGCGCCGATCGGCTGGCCGCATTCCTCGCACAAGCCGTAGCTGCCATCGTCGAAGCGGGCCAGCGCATGGCGCAGCAACTGCACCTGCGCCGTGTGCTGGCCGGCGGCTTCGCGCGACAAATCGTTGAGCAGGCGTGCGGTGGCGCGGTCGAGCGGCGAGGCTTCCACATCGGACACCGGCAAGCCCGCTTCCGTCGATGACGGCTCCTCGACCCGGACCAGCGCTTCCAGGCGCCGTTCCAGCGTCGCGCGCAGCTGGGCCAGCTGCTGCGGCGTCAGCGTGTCCATGGCGGGACGTGCGTGAAGGCATGATCGAGCATGATGTCCTCCTTGAGCTGAAGCGGATGCCGCTGCGGGCGCCGGTTGTGATGCGGTGCGGACCAGTGTAGCGCACACCGGGACGCCGCCCAAGGGGGACATGAAGCGTCGCGCGGCGATGGCCTCAGGCAGCCGGACCCGGCTTGGCAGCCACGGTGGCCGGCGTCGTGGCGGGCGGGTTGTGCAGCGCGATCACGTCGAGCTGGGTCTTGAGGCCGTCGACCGCGAGCAGGATGGGCGCGACCTGGCCGGTGGCCGCCGCCGCCGCCAGGCCGAGCAGGCGCGCGACCAGGGTGATGCCGTCGCCGATGCGGGTGATCTGCTGGATCTTGGCGGCGGCGTCGACCGTGAGCCGGATCAGCGTCTGCTGCGGCTGCCCCAGCGAGGTGACGATGCAGGCGGCGGCGTCCGCATACAGGCGGTTGGCGCGCTGGCGCAACTCGATTTCGGCGTCGAGCAGGGCGCGCGCCACCGCCTGCTCGGACTCTGGCACCTCCCCGCCGCCGTGGCGCCGGATGTCGCTCATCACGCGCGCATGGATGCTGTCGGCGCAGGCGGACAGCTTGTCGGCCAGTTCCTCGACCTGCCTGGCGGTGGCCAGGGCCGCGCCCGGAGACGGCGGCGTAGCGGGAGGGACGGACGCAGCGTTAGGGGCTGACGCGGTAGGCGAGCTGCTTGCCGCTGCGGCCGGCTGCGGATTGGTGGGTTTGCTTGCCATGGTCTCTCCTCAGTCGGACAAGGCGTCGCGCAAGGCGCGCAAATCGCGGCCGTAGGCGGCCAGCAGCTTGCGCACTTCGTCGGCGCTCAGGTTGTTCAAGTGTTCGCGCATCTTCTGGTGACCGAGTGCGACCTTGGTCAGCCCCTGCAGGGCGACGTCATAACGTTTGTCGACCAGCTTGTACTCGGTGGCCTTGTTCAGGTAGTGCACCTTGGCCAGGGTCACCAGCATGCGGTCCTGGTTCTTGGTGGAGAAGGGGATTTCGACGTCGAAGATGCCGAGCACGGTCTTCTTTTCGTTCTCGTTGGTCTTGGCGTATAGCCGGGTCAGGGTGATCATGGCTTCCAGCAGGGCCTGCACGTCGGCGTCGCCGTCGCGCACCATGGTGGCCACGCTGCGGTTCTGGTAGCCGGACGCGATCACGCGCGTCAGCAGGCGCGTGAGGCCGGTATAGGCGGCGATGTGCTTTTGCTGGAGGCCGGACTCGCTGTTGGCCTTCAGCCCGGTGCCGAGGTCGTCGAGCTGGGTCGAGAGGTCGTAGCGCGTCTCACCGGCCAGCAGGCTGAGGGTCTGCATATAGAGCACCAGGCTCTTCTGGATGCTGACGAAGTCGTCGTAGACAGCGCGCCGGCGCGCATCGTTTTCACGGGCGATGCGGTCGGCGGCCGGCGACAGATAGGGCCGCTCGCGCTCGTAGGTGTCGCGGTAGCGGCGCGACAGCTCGCCGTAGCCGCCGAGGCGGGCCGAGGCGTCGGCGAATTCGCGCACCTCGGCCAGGCTGACGTTGCCGGTGGGCGTGGCGCAGCCCGCCAGCAGCAGGCTGGCGGCCAGGCTGAAGAGGGCGAGGAAGGTGGAGACACTGCGGAAGCGGCGGAAGTCCATGGGTCCTTTCTTGACGGCAAAATGCCGTGCGAGAAACGTCCCATTCTTCCAAACGTTTTACGTAAGGATATTGGCCTCGATCAATTTACACGAGATTGGACCGCCAAGCCAAACCCTCGACGGTATCGCCTTGGGGCAGGTACTCGCAGCCGACCCAGCCGTCGTAGCCGATCTCGTCCAGCACCTTGAACAGATAGGGGAAATTGATCTCGCCGGTGCCCGGTTCGTGCCGTCCCGGCACGTCTGCCAGCTGGATATGGCGGATCAGCGGCAGGTGCCGGCGCAGGGTGGCGGCCAGGTCGCCTTCCATGCGCTGCATGTGATAGATGTCGTACTGCATGAACAGGTTGTCCACGCCGGCATCGCGGATGACTTCGGCGGCCTGGGCGGTGCCGGTGAGGAAGTAGCCGGGGATGTCGCGGTTGTTGATCGGCTCGATCAACACGTCGATGCCGTGCGGCGCCATCTTGGCGGCGGCGAAGCGCAGGTTGTCGACGAAGGTGGCATGGGCGCGCTCGGGCGGCACGTTGGGGTGCAGCTTGCCGGACAGGCAGTGCAGGCGCTTGACGCCGAGCTCGGGTGCATATTCCAGCGCCAGCTCGACGCTGTCCTGGAACTCGCCGATGCGGCGCGGATCACAGGCAAAGCCGCGCTCGCCGGCGGTCCAGTCACCGGCCGGGAAGTTGAACAGCACCAGTTCCTGGCCGTAGCGCTGCAGGCGGCCGGTGATCTGCTCGGTCTCGAAGGCGTAGGGAAACAGGAATTCGACCGCGTCGAAGCCGGCCGCGCGCGCGGCGGCAAAGCGGTCGAGGAAACCGAGCTCGTTGAACATCAGGCTCAGGTTGGCGGCGAAGCGGGGCATGGCGGACTTTCATGGGTTGGACAGCCCGCCATCGTAAACGATCCTGGGCGATTCAGCCCACAGCGTTGGCGGGCGCGCGGTCCGCGTCGGCGCTCGCATCGACATCGGTGAGCACGCGTATCGGCGTCAGCAGCCAGGCCAGCAGGGCGCCGCCCGCCAACGTTGCGCCCGCGCCGGCGAACAGCGCGCCCAGGCTCACCAGACTGGCCACCCAGCCGGCCACGGCCGCCGCCAGCGGCGCCAGGCCCATGAAGACGAACATGAAGATGCTCATCATGCGGCCCATCATTTCCTTCGGCACACGCTGCTGCAGCCAGGTGAACACCGCGACCTGCACGAAGCCGCCCAGCACCCCGAGCGCGCCCATCAGCAGCATGCCCTGCCAGCTCGCCGTGACCAGGCCCAGCGGCAGCAGCAGCAGCCCGACCGCGCCGTCGATCGCCAGCAGTGTCAGGCCGAGGTTGCCCAAGCGGCGCCGGCCGAGGACGCTACTCAAGGCCATGCCGCTCAGCGCGCCGGCGCCGTGGGCACCCATCAGCAATGCCAGCGCGCTTGCGCCATGCAGGCGGTCGTTGGCCAGCAAGGGCAGCGCCACCTGCAGGATGCTGCCGACCACGCAAGCGCACAGGCCCCAGTAGATGAAGCAAGTGCGCAGCAGGCCGTCGCGCCAGACCATGGCCAGGGCGGCACCGATGGCACGCAACAGCGGCTCCGGCGGCGCCGCGGCCGAAGACGGCTGGGCGGCGGCGAGCGGACGCACCCTCGACAGGGTCCAGGCCGACACCGCATAGCTCAGGCAGTCGAAGCCGAAGGCCAGGCCCAGGCCGCGCGCATCGTGCAAGCCGCCGGCGCCGGCGCCGCCGCCATGACTGCTGCCGTCGCCGGCCAGCGCGAACAGCAGCCCGGCCAGCAGCGGCCCGGCCAGCATCGTCACCTGGCGGATTCCCATCATCATGCCGTTCGCCGTCTGCAGATGGCGGGCCGGTACCGCATGGGGCAGCATCGAGGTGCCGGCCGGGATGCTGAAGGCCGATGCCAGGCTCAGGCCCAGCGCCAGCCAGGTGACGAGCGTCAGCGTGGCCTCTCCCTTGAACACCAGCAAGGCGAGCACGCCCAGCAGCAGGGTATTCAGGTGCTTGGTCAGCATCAGCACGCGCTTGGGAGAATAGCGGTCGACCAGCGCGCCGCCGAACAGGATCAGGATCGCGCGCGGGATCGCCATCATGGCCACGATCATGCCCAGCGCCAGCGGATCGCCGGTCAGCTTCAGCACCAGCCAGGGCAGGGCGATCAGGGTGAACTGGTCGCCGAGGGCGGAGATCACGCCGCCGCTCATTAGCCACACGAAGTTGGGGGCGCGCAGCAGGGCGGCGCGCGGCGGGATCGACATCGCTTGTTCTCCTTGTTGTCTCGATTTTTCTGCCGGGTCGTTCTACTGAATCGTTCTACTGGGTGGTTCTACTGAGGTGCGCCGGCCAGCTGGGCCATCAGTGCGGATGCTGCTTCCAGCTGGGCGCGCGCCGGGCCGCCCAGCGCGTTGCGGCTGACGTTGTCGACCACCACCGTGGCATTGGTCACGAGTTCGCTGCCGGTGGGTGTGATCGAGGCGTAACCGACGCGGGCATCGCGCGGATCGCTCTGGCGAGTGACCAGGCCGATCTTTTCCAGCGGTAGCAGGGAGCGGGTGACACCGGAGGCCGTCAGGCCGAGACGCTCCGCCAGATCGACCCGGCGCAGGCGTGCGCCCGGTGCCCGGTGCAGTTGCAGCAGCAATTGGTAGTCGGCGAAGCTGATGCCGTGATGGCTGCCGAGCGCGCTGTCGAGACGGCGCGACAGGGTGGACCAGGCGCGCGACAGGCGCAGGCAGAATTCGGTGGTGAGGGTGTCATCGGACATGGCGGGCTCCAGGTTATGTATGAGTACTTGATCGCTCAAGTATATCCACGATGCTAACTGGTACGCAAGTACTTGATGACTCAACTATTTCGGAAAGTTGTAAAAAAGCCGACACCTGGATAGGGTGCCGGCCAGGTGCCGTCGTGCCCGCTTGCGCGGGCGAGGTGCTCAGGCTGGCGAAAAAACGCCAGCCGGATGCATCAGCGGTCGCCGCTGCCCGAACGTGCCGAGGCCGGACGCGGGCCACGGTTCTGCGAACGGCCACCATTGCCGCCGCCATTGCCACCGTTACCGCCATTGCCGCCACGGTTGCCCGGCTGGCCGCCGCGGCCGCCGCCGTTACCGGCAGGCGCGCTGCTGCGCTGACCCGCCGGGGCGCCGGCCGCGTTGCGCGGCTTGTTGCCGCCACCGTTGCCACCGCGGCCACCGCCGTTACCGCCCGGACGGCCGCCGCGGCCGGTATGGCCGGGGGCGCCGCTGCGCAGCTGGATCGGCTGGGCCTTGGCGTTCAGGTCCGGCTCGAAGCCCGGGATCACTTCACGCGGCAGGGTCTGCTTGATCAGCTTTTCGATGTCTTTCAGCATGTCGTGTTCGTCGACGCAGACCAGCGACACCGCTTCGCCGGTGGCGCCGGCGCGGCCGGTACGGCCGATGCGGTGGACATAGTCTTCCGGCACGTTCGGCAGGTCATAATTCACCACGTGCGGCAGCTGGTCGATGTCGATGCCGCGCGCCGCGATGTCGGTGGCGATCAGGGCGGTCAGGCTGCCGTCCTTGAACTCGGACAGCGCCTTGGTGCGCGCCGACTGGCTCTTGTTGCCGTGGATTGCCATGGCGCTGATGCCGTCCTTGCCGAGCTGTTCGACCAGCTTGTTGGCGCCGTGCTTGGTGCGGGTAAACACCAGCACCTGTTTCCATCCCTTGGTCTGGATCAGGTGGGCCAGCATCGGGTGCTTCTTGTCGCGGTCGACCGGGTGGATGGTCTGGGCGATCACTTCCACGGTCGAATTGCGGCGCGCCACTTCGATCAGTGCCGGGTTGTTCAGCAGCTTGTCGGCCAGGGCCTTGATCTCGTCCGAGAAGGTGGCCGAGAACAGCAGGTTCTGGCGCTTCGGCGGCAGCACCGCCAGCACTTTCTTGATGTCGTGGATGAAGCCCATGTCGAGCATGCGGTCGGCTTCGTCGAGCACCAGGATCTGCACCTTGTCGAGCTTGACGGTGCCCTGGCCGAGGTGGTCCAGCAGGCGGCCCGGCGTGGCGACCAGGATGTCGATGCCGTTGGCCAGCAGCTTGATCTGCGGGTTGATGCCGACGCCGCCGAAAATCACGGCCGAATTCAGGTTGGTGTACTTGGCGTAGGTGCGGATGTTTTCCTCGACCTGGGCGGCCAGCTCACGGGTCGGAGCCAGCACCAGGGCGCGGATGGCGCGTTTGGAGGTCTTGTTGGTCAGCGCCGCGCCCACCGTGTCGGTCGACAGGCGGTGCAGCATGGGCAGCGTGAAGCCGGCGGTCTTGCCGGTGCCGGTCTGTGCGCCCGCGAGCAGGTCGCCGCCGCCGAGCACTGCGGGAATCGCATTCGCCTGGATCGGGGTCGGGCTGGTATAGCCCGCTTCAGTGACGGCACGCACGATGGCGTCGGTAAGACCGAGAGTATTGAATGACATAGTTTTCTGGTAGGGATCGGCCCGTCGCCCTGTCGTTGACTTTGAGCGCCAGTCCAGCCGATCGGATTACACAAGCAGGGCGGCCGGTACTGGAGCCGGGACGCCAAGGCGTGGCCAAAGATAGCCACAAGACATTATATTTTAAAAATGTTTCGCTATGGAAATTTAGCGCAGCCTGGGCCGGTGAGGGCATGGCCGGTGGAAGCGGGGAGGCGCGGCACCCGATGGGGCCGGAAGCAACGAGGCAGATCGGCGCCATCCACGATCGCCTTGAAGGCAGGGCGCTGCACTGCGCAGCGCTCGTCGCGGGTGTCGCCGGGTGATCCAAACTTACACGGGCTCTATTCTACGCGAAAGCGCGGCAAAGCGTTTTTTTATGCGAAAGGTTTCAGCAGGGCCACCATATTGGCGAACACCTTCGGGCCGGCGGCGATGATGTCGCCCTTGTGCAGGTAGTCGGACTCGCCGCTGAACTCGCCGACGATGCCGCCGGCTTCGGTCACCAGTAGCGAACCTGCGGCGATGTCCCAGATCTTGAGGCCCTTCTCGAAGAAACCGTCGGTGCGGCCGGCGGCCAGGTTGGCCAGTTCCAGCGCGGCCGAGCCGCTCGAGCGCACGCCGTGGCAGCGCGAGGCCACCACTTCGTACATGCGCAGGTATTCGGCCAGCGCGCGCGGGTCGGGACCATGGCCGGCACCGATCAGGGCCTTGTTGATACGGTCCGGATTGCGCACGCGGATACGCTTTTCGTTGAGGTAGGCGCCGGCGCCCTTGGTGGCGGTGAACAGGTCGTTGCGGACCGGGTCGTACACCAGGGCATTGGTGATCACGCCGCGCTGCTGCAGTGCGATCGAGATGCAGAAATTCGGGTAGCCGTGCAGGAAATTGGTGGTGCCGTCGATCGGATCGATGATCCAGACGTTTTCGCTCTCGTCATTCAGGTTCTTGGACGCGCCGCTTTCCTCGGCCAGGATGGCGTGATCCGGGTAGGCTTTCAGCAGGGTTTCCACGATCGCCTGTTCCGCTGCCTGGTCGATGTTCGTGACGAAGTCGTTGTGGTTCTTTTCGCTGACCGTGATGCGGTCGAGGTCGAAGGACGCGCGGTTGATCTCGCTTGCAGCGCGGCGGGCGGCCTTGATGGCCGTGTTGAGCATTGGGTGCATAGGGCTTCCGTGAAAAATGCTAGCGCTCACGGGGCGAAGCACCGTGAACGCGAAGTCTGAAACTAACGATGAGAATGACAAAGAGCAAAGCGGTGCCGAAACCGTTAAAATCGCGAGCCGGATGGAGTAGACCCCGGCTCACATTTCAACTGCTCGTCACCGCGCGATAGCGCTATTTTAAATGAACCCGACCGAAACCGACACATCTCTTTTCAAACGGCTACGCTTCGTGCTGGTGGAAACCAGCCGCGCGGGGAACGTCGGCTCGGTCGCGCGCGCCATGAAGACCATGGGCTTCAGCGACCTGGTGCTGGTGGCGCCGCGCTGCGCCGAACCGCAGGCCGATCCGGAAGCGGTCGCCTTCGCCAGCGGCGCCATCGACGTGCTGGAAGGCGCGCGCATCGTCGGCAACATCGGCGAGGCGCTGGAAGGTTGCAATTTCGCGGCCGCGGTGTCGGCGCGGCTGCGCGAGTTTTCGCCGCCGGTGTGGCCGCCGCGCGAGTTCTCGGCGCACGTTGCCGGGCAGGCCGACTTGCGTCCGGCCCTGATCCTCGGCAACGAACGCTTCGGCTTGCCCAACGAGATCGTCGAAGGCTGCAACGTGCTGATCAACATCCCGGCGAACCCGGCGTATTCCTCGCTCAACCTGTCACAGGCGGCCCAGGTGCTGGCCTATGAATGCCGGCTGGCGGCACAAGGTGAGAATCGCACCCAGACCGGCGTCGGCTTCCAGGGCGAAGCGGCCAGCCTGGCCCAGATCGAAGGCATGTACGAACACCTGGAGCAGGCGCTGGTGGCAATCGGCTTCCTCAACGCCGACAACCCCAAGAAACTGATGCCGCGCCTGAAACGCCTGTTCGCCCGCACCGGGCTCGAAACCGAAGAAGTCAACATCCTGCGCGGCATCGCCCGCCAGATGCAAGGCCGGCGCCAGGACTGATCCGCATCAAACCGGGGTCAGAGCCCGGTTTTTGGCAAGGTCTCGCCGCGAACACTTCGGGGTCAGAGCACAAGTTCGGGGTCAGAGCATTTCTTAAGGCAATTTCTCCAGCAGCATGAAGGCATCGAAGATTTGCTCGCACACGCATGCATACAGACGCCGTTTGCCATTTGCGCCAGAATGGCATGGCTTGTTTGCCGTCGAGCGCCGGACACGCTAGTGCTCTGACCCCGAATCAGGGCCTGCTTGTGCTCTGACCCCGAAGTTTTCGAGAGGATGATGATGGGTGTTCGCCTGCTGACGCGGATCTTGTTGCTGGTGCAGGCCGTCGCTGCGCTGCTGATCGCCTGGTGCCTGGCGCGCTGGGGTGGGGCGGCAGCATGGCTGGCGCTGCTGGGTGGCGTCGGGGCCGTGGCCGTGGTGCGCTTGCTGATCAATATGAATAATTTTTTGCTGGCAGCCTGCTTCGCCAGTGCGACACCGGGCGCATTCCGTCTCGGGCCAATGGCGTGCCTGCGCCTGCTGGCCGAGGAATTCCGGGCCAGCATGTTGACCACCTCGTGGCGCATGCCGCGTGCGCATGCAGGCATGCGCATCCATGCGGATGGCGGCCGGGTGCCGGTGCTGCTGCTGCATGGCTATGGCTGCAACAGCGGCTACTGGGCGCGCCTGATCCCCTTGCTGGACGCCGCCCGCATCAGCCACGCGCGCGTCGACCTGGAGCCGGTGGCCGGCGATATCGATGGCTACGCGGCGGCGGTGGAGCGCGCGGTCGACGCCCTGTGCGCGGCCACCGGGGCGCCGCGGGTGGCGATCGTCGCCCACAGCATGGGCGGCCTGGTGGCGCGCGCCTGGATGCGCAGCCACGGCAGCGCGCGGCTGGCGCGCCTGGTCACGCTGGGCACGCCCCACCACGGCACCGCGCTGGCGCGCTTCGGCCTCGGCATCAACGCCAGGCAGATGCGCCGCAGCGGCCGTCAAGAGGGGAACGGCTGGCTGCAAACCCTGGCAGCCGGCGAGACTCCCGAGCAGCGCGCCCTGATTACGTCGATCTACTCGCACCACGACAACATCGTCTCGCCTCAGACCTCGAGCGTGCTGCCGGGCGCGCACAACCTCGCCTTCGGCGGCGTCGGCCATGTGGCCCTGGGCAGCAACCCGCGCGTACTGGCGGCGCTGATGCGCGAGCTGGCCGCGCTCGACACCCTGCGCGCCTGACGGCAGCCGTCCCCCGCTTCGCCGAGGTGGCTCGCTGATGTGACCCACCGATGTGGCCCACTGATGTAGCCCACTGCTGCGCGCAGTGATATGCTTGCGATCGAGTCCAACCACGCCGCCATCCATGCAACAAAAAGCCCCACGCCGAACGCGCGAACGCATCCTTGAACTGTCGCTGCGGCTGTTCAACGAGTTCGGCGAGCCGAACATCACGACCACCGTGATCGCCGAAGAGATGAACATCTCGCCGGGGAATCTGTATTACCATTTCCGCAACAAGGATGACATCGTGAACTCGATCTTCGCCCAGTTCGAGGCCGAGATCGAGCGCATCCTGACGGTGCCGGCCGGGCGCCGCTCGAACATGGAAGACGTCTGGCTCTACCTGCACCACATGTTCGAACTGATCTGGCGCTACCGCTTCTTTTACCGCGATCTGAACGACCTGCTGTCGCGCAACCGCAAGCTGGAACTGCAGTTCAAGGCGATCCTGGCGCACAAGATCAAGGTCGCGCGCCAGCTGTGCGAAGACCTGCGCAGCGAGGGTTCGCTGGAAGCCGGCGATGCCCAGATCGGCGCCATGGCGACCAACATGGTGGTGGTGGCGACCTATTGGCTGTCCTATGAATACGTGCGCAATCCGCGCAAGTACAGCGAGCAGCAGGCCATCGCCGATGCCCTGGCGCGCGGCTGCTACCAGGTGCTGTCGATGGTCGGTCCCTACCTGCGCGGCGAAACCCACGCGCTGTTCCAGCGCCTGTCCGACGACTACCTCAAGAAGCTGCCGCCTGAAGCTGCCACCTGAGGCCGCCGCGGCTCCACTTTAATTTCCGAAGATCCCCATGAAATCCATCGCCGTCTACTGCGGCGCCTCGCCCGGCGCCGATCCCCGTTATGCCGATGCCGCGCGTGCGCTGGCGCGGGTGCTGGTCGAACACAACCTCGCCCTGGTCTACGGCGGCGGCAAGGTCGGCCTGATGGGCGTGATCGCCGACGAGGTGCTGCGCCTGGGCGGCGAAGCCACCGGCGTGATCCCGAAGGCGTTGATGGAGCGCGAGGTCGGGCACGCCGGCCTGACGCGCCTGTTCGTGGTCAAGGACATGCACGAGCGCAAGGCGATGATGTTTAACCTGGCCGACGGCTTCATTGCCATGCCGGGCGGGATGGGCACGCTGGAAGAATTGTTCGAGATGGTGACCTGGGCCCAGCTGGGCATCCACGCCAAGCCGATCGGCCTGCTCAACGTCAATGGTTTTTATGACGGCCTGGCGCAGTTCGTCGGCCACATGGTGGCGCAGGGCTTCGTGCGCCCGGCCCACGCCGAGCTGCTGACCCTCGACGCCAGCCCCGATGCGCTGGTGCAGCGCCTGCAGCAGGCCGCCGCTCCCGTCGGCCAGCGCTGAGGGTTCAGCCGGTCAGCACGCGGTCGCGTCCCGCCGATTTGGCGCGGTACAGCGCCTTGTCGGCGCGGCCGATGGTATCGGCAAAAGGCTCGGCGCCGGCGCGCATGCTCAGGCCGGCGGAAAACGCCACCTTCACGCCCGCCAGGCCTGGCAGCGCCATGGCGGCGACATCCTGGCGCAGGCGCTCGAGCAGGGCGCCGGCCGCAGCCAGCTCGGTCTCCGGCAGCATCAGCAGGAATTCCTCGCCGCCCCAGCGCGCCAGCACGTCGCCGCCGCGCAGGCCGGTGCGCAGGGCCTGGGCGAAGCTGCGCAGCACGGCATCACCGGCCGCATGGCCGTGACGGTCGTTGATCTGTTTGAAGTGGTCGATGTCGAGCAGGGCGATGCAGGTGGCGGCGGCGCTGCGGGCGGGAGCGATGGCGCGCCTTTCTTCCGCCTCCAGCACCTCGCCCATGTGGCGGCGGTTGGCGACCCGGGTCAGGTCGTCGGTGGTGGCCAGAGTGCGGATCGTGACCAGCGCCGCCTCCAGGTTTTCCTTCTTCGCCTTCAGGCGCGCGCGCAGCTTGCTCATCTCGCCGGTGAGGAAGGTCACCGCCAGCGAGCAGGCCGCCATGATCGCGAAGGTCACGCCTTCCACCGCCGGCGGATAGTGCAGCGGATCGTGGGCCTGGTGCCACCACATGGTGGCGCCCATGCCGGCCAGGCCGCCGAAGGCCAGCAGCAGGGTCTGGCGCGGGCGCAGCGCGAAGGTACAGAACACCACCACCACCATCAGCCCCATCAGGGTGGCGCCGCGCAGCGGGCCGGTGACCGAATAGGCGCCCATGTTGCAGCTGATGCCGAAGATGCCCTGCACCACGGCCAGCGTGGTGGGCGCCAGGCCGAGCCGGCGATGGTTGCGCACCAGCACGTAGAACAGGGCCAGGCCGCAGACGGTGTACAGCGCCAGTCCATGGGCCGCAGGCGATGGCGCGTCCAGGCGGCTGTAGAACATCAGGATGAAGAAGAGATAGAGGGCGGCGGTGGCGGCCCAGTACTGCAGCATCCGGTGCAGTTTGGGATCGGCCCCGAACAGCAGGCGCGCTAGCGTGAAGCGTGTTTCGGGACGGGATCTCATGGTGGCTATCCTACCAGTTTCGGGCGTGGCCGGATCGGCTGCGCCAGGGGCCGGCTGTGCGTCGATTGCTGCGCCAGCATGGCGGCGATGCGCTCCGCCGCTACCGGGGGGCTGAACAGATAGCCCTGCATCTCGTCGCACTCATGGGCGCGCAGGAAGTCGCGCTGCTCCTCGGTTTCCACACCCTCGGCGATGACGCGCAGGTGCAGGCGGTGGGCCAGCGAGATCACGGCCAGCGCGATCGCCTGGTCGTCAGGGCTGTGGGCCAGGTCGCGCACGAAGGACTTGTCGATCTTGAGGGTGCTGATCGGGAAGGACTTGAGCGCCGACAGGCTCGAATAGCCGGTGCCGAAGTCGTCGATCGACAGCGACACGCCCATCGCCTTGAGTTCGCCCATGCGCTCCAGCGCCTGGTTCAGGTCGCGCATCAGGAGGCTTTCGGTGACTTCCAGCTCGAGCGCCGCCGGCGGCAGGCCGGACGCCTGGAGCGCGCCGGCGACGCGCGCGACCAGGTGCTTTTCCTCGAACTGGCGGGCCGAGACGTTGACCGACACGATCAGCTGGTCGAGGCCGGCCGTGCGCCACAGCTGCGCCTGGCGGCAGGCGCGCCGCAATACCCATTCGCCGATGCCGACGATCAGGCCGGACTCCTCGGCCAGGCCGATGAAGCGGGCCGGCGACACGATGCCATGCTCCGGATGGTGCCAGCGGATCAAGGCCTCGACGCCGAACAGGTGGCCGCTGCGCAGGTCGACCTTGGGCTGGTACAGCAAATGGAAGCCGTTGCCGCCGGCCACCGCGTCGAGGCCGGCCGCTTCCGCCGCCAGGGTGGCGTCGAGTGCTTCGCGCAAGCCTTCCAGCAGCATCAGTTTTTCTTCGACGCTGGCGTTCATCTCGCGGGTGTAGAACTGGAAGTTGTGCTTGCCGAGTTCCTTGGCGCGGTACATCGCCGCATCCGCGTTCATCATCAAAGTCTTCGGGTCTTCGCCATCGCGCGGGTACATCACCACGCCCATGCTGCAGCCGACCCGCACCGCCTGGCCGTCGACCAGCACCGCTTCGCCGACGGCGTCGCGGATCTTTTCCAGCACCGGGGTCAGCGCCAGCGGGTTGTCGCTGACGTCCGGCAGCAGGATCACGAACTCGTCGCCGCCCAGCCGGCCCAGGGTGTCGCTGGCGCGCAGGACGCCGCCCATGCGGCCGGCCACCACCTTCAGCAATTCGTCGCCGGCATTGTGGCCCAGGCCATCGTTGACCAGCTTGAAGCCGTCCAGGTCGACAAAGGCCAGCGCCAGGTTGCCGCCGCTGCGGCGCGCATTCTTCAGTGCCTGTTCCAGGCGGTCGCGGATCAGGCTGCGGTTGGGCAGGCCGGTGAGTTCATCGTGGTGGGCCAGGTGGCGGATCCGCTCCTCGCTCAGCTTGCGCTCGGTGATGTCGCGCACGGTGGCCACCACGCCGCCTTCGACCTGCACCACCTGGCGCTGCAGCCAGCGGCCGGCCGCCGGCGCGGTCAGGGCCAGCCACTCGGCTTCGGCGGCGCCGCCGTCGACGGCGACCCGGGCCAGCTCCTCGAACATGCCGTTGGCGCGGTAGAAGGGCAGCAGCTCGCCCAGGCGCTTGCCGCGCATGGCGTCCTTGGGGGCGCCGATGAAGCGGGCGGCGCGGCTGTTGGTTTCCTCGATGACGAAGTCGAGCACCGCGCCGTCGGCGCCACCGCCCTCACGCAGCGCGCGCAGCACGAAGATCGCGTCCAGGCTGGCCTCGGAGGCGGCCGCGTAGGTTTCCAGCGCACGCCGTTCGCGCCGGCGCGCCTTGGCCAGCTGCCAGGACCAGGCGCTGATGGTGCCGACCACGGCGATCAACAGCAGGCTGCCGCCGAGCGCGGCCGCCAGGTAGTTGGCGCGGTGCTGGGCAAAGACGGCCATCTGCTCGCGGTCCGACAGGCCGGCCACGGCGGCCAGCGGAAAGCCGTGCAGGCGGCGCACGCTGGCGTAGCGCGCCACGCCGTCGGGCACGCTGACGTCGGGACCGGTGGCGTCCTCGTCGAGGGTGTCGACATCGATGCGCTGGCCCCAGGACATCTGCTCGCCGATGCGCAGCGCGCGCGTCACGCCGTCGCTGCCGACCAGGCCCAGCAAGCCCTGTTCGCCGAGGCGCGAGCGCTCATAGGAACTGGTGAAATAAGCCGGGTCGACTTCGACGATGGCGATGCCGGCGAACTTGCCGGCGGCATCGTTGATGCGGCGCGTAAAGCGCAGGTGCGGCTCCTGCTGGCTTCCCTGCGGATCCAGCTGCCTGGCCGGATCGCCCTGGGTGCGGCTGACGTAGGGCAGCCCGTTGTCGTTGTCGCGATGGACGGTGAACCAGGGCTGGTGAGCGTTGTCCGCCGCCGGCAGTGCCGGACTGCTGGCGACGATGCGGCCCTCGCGGTCGGCCACGCCGACCACGAACACCAGGCCGGGCGGCAGCAGTCCCTGGCGGCGCAGTGCCGGCAGGGCGCCGGTGGGGCCGTCCATCTCGACCGCGTACTTGATGACCTTCAGGGTCTGGTCGATCGCGTTCAGGTTGCGTGCCACCTGGGCTTCGTAGGTGTCGACCAGCTCGCGCACGGCGTCGCGCGCGGCGTTCTCGGCGGCACTGCGCTCGGCATCGATGAAGTGGAAGGTGGAGACCCAGATCGCCACCAGCGGCAGCAGGGCGAACAGCGGCAGCGCGATATGGGTTTCGTGGGTGCTGGCGCGCAGGAGCGCGAACAGGCGCACGAAGGTGCGGCGCAGTGCAGGCCACAGCCGCTGCGCGCGCCGGCCGGCGCCGGAAGGCCTGGTACCGTCCATCATTGCACCACCAGCACCGGACGCACGCTGGCGTCGAGCGCGCTGCGGTCGATGTAGCCGACCAGCCCGGGATTGTCGGCGACCCGGCGCCGCACCGCGGCGCTGTCGGCCACCTCGGCCGGTGGCTGGCCGCGGCCGGTGAACACCATCTTCGACCACCAGGCCTTGAGCAGCGGCGGTGTTTTGCTGGTCACGCGCAGGTAGAACTCGTCGCGCAGCGGCGCGCCCAGGCGCTGGTCGAGCGGGATCGCTTCGGCGCCGTCGGGGAAGCGCACGCTCTGGCCGAGGAAGATCGCGGCCACCTGGTCGGGGCGCAGCGCCGTGACCGGACTCCTGGCCGACACGATGACCACCAGCTCGCTGGCGGCGGCGGGCGCGGGCGCCGCCAGGCCGGCCAGCAGCATCACCAGCGTCAGCGTAGCGCGGCGGCGCAATGGCGTGAGTTGGCCCATGCTAGTACACGAAGTCGATGGCGACGCTGGCGACATGGATCGTCCGTCCCGGCTGGAAGCCCGGCGTCAGGTTGGTCAGGGTGCCGTGCGAGCCTGCATGCGGGGTGGCGCGGTCGTACTGCAGCTTGAGCGCGGTGTTGGCGCGCAGGTCCCAGCGCAGCCCGGCGCTGACCGAGGTTTGCTGGGGAACGGTGCCCAGCAGCTGGTTCAGACCGGCGTTCAGCGCCGCCACCTGGCCCGCCACCTGGGGCGGCAGCCCGGCCAGCGGCAGGCCGGGGCTGGACGTCGCGCCGACGGCGCGCACGTGCGACCAGGTCAGGTAGGGCGTGAGGGCGCCGTGGCGCCAGCCGGCGCTGGCATAGATGCTGCGGGTCGCGCCGAGCAGCGAGTGGGTGCGCGTGCGGCTGGCTTCGGCCATCAGGAACCAGGTGCCGGGGTCGTAGTTGGCGCCGATGCTGGCCACGCTGATCTGCTTGTGATCGATCGCATAAGCACGTGTCAGCGCCGCGCCGGACGGGCCGCTGGCGTCCAGCGCATCGAACAGCTGGTCGGCGATGGCGGCGGTGGCTTCGCCACCCAGCAGGCTGGCGCGCACGCTGAGGGCGCCCCAGTCGCTGGTGTTGGCCAGGCCGAACACGCGGCGCGCGTAGCCGCGCATCGGATCGACCAGCTTCTGGTCGGCATGGCCGAAGAAGATTTGCGAGGTATTGCGCACCGGGCCCAGGTTCCAGCGCAGGTTGGCGTCGATGCCGTCGCCGCTGGTGAAGGGCAGGGTGCCATAGCTTTCGACCGGCGGGCGCACCCACGGGTAGATATAGCCGACCTTGCGGTATTCGGCGGTCAGGAACATCGGCAGCGCGACGCGGCCGAGGCGCAGCGCCAGCTCGGGCGTCACCTGGTATTTGATGTTCGCCCATTCCACCCGCGGCCGGTAGCTGTTGTCGAGGTCCATTTCGCTGACCAGCTGGAGCACCGCCGACCAGCGCTTGTCGAGTGCCGCGTCCAACTGCAGGCCGAGGCGGGTGTCGACGTCCCCGCTCCAGCGCCGGGTCGCGCCGGCGCCGTTGGATTTCAGCGCCGATGCGATGTAGTCGGCGTGTTCCTCGCTCGAATGCACCACGCCGACCGTGCCGAAGCCGGAGACGGCCACGCTCGGCGTGCCATCGCCGGCATCCTCGGCGTGCGCGTCGAAGCCAGCGCCCAGCGCAAGCGCGAGCAGGGATGCGGTCAAATGGTGGCCACGGAATGAATGCTGCATGTGTTATCTGATCTCGATGCACCGGCACGGGCCGCGCAGTGATGGGGCGGGCTGGCGAGCTGGCGGGAATGGCGGCATGCTGGGACTGGGCAGGCCGGGCGCACGAGGGTGCGCAACAACGCACTTTAAATGATGCTCCATGGAAAGTCGACGCTCACGCACGAAAGGCAGAGAGTTTTCGTGGTTATGTTGCGCTTGGGCAACATGCCGAGATATTGATGGTGATCGTCAGCCCGGCATTGCATCGATTTTGACAAGCCGGCCGGCAGGCGGCATATTGGACCATCCCTACAACGCCCAGGCCCACGATGATCCGACCCGCCACCACTGCCGACGCTGCCGCCATCGCGGCGATCTACAACCATTACGTCACCACGACCACCATCAGCTTCGAAGAGCAGGCGGTGACGGTGGCCGAGATGGCCGGGCGCATCGGCGAGCCCGGCGCCAGGCTGCCGTGGTACGTGTTCGAACGCGACGGCGCGGTCCTCGCGTATGCCTATGCCACCCCGTGGCGGGTGCGCAGCGCCTACCGCTTTTCGGTCGAGAGCTCGGTGTACGTCGCCCCGGACCACGCCGGCCAAGGACTGGGGACGCAGCTGTACCGCACCCTGCTGGACGACTTGCGCGCGCGCGGCCTGCAGGTCGTGATCGGCGGCATCGCCCAGCCGAATCCGGCCAGCGTGGGCCTGCACGAAGCACTGGGATTCAGCAAGGTCGCGCATTTTTCGCGGGTCGGGTGCAAGTTCGGGCGCTGGGTCGACGTCGGCTACTGGGAACTGCAGCTGGCCGGGGATGACGCCGCGTCCATGGCATGATGGCGCCTTTTGCACAAGGTTTCGGGCTACTGCATTGATACTCAAGACCGGCTTGCTCTTCATCGCCACGGCGATCGCCGAAATCCTCGGCTGCTTCCTGCCCTACCTGTGGCTGCGCAAGGGCGGCACGCCCTGGCTGCTGCTGCCGGCCGCGGCCAGCCTGGCGCTCTTCGTGTGGCTGCTGACCCTGCACCCGGCCGCCAGCGGCCGCGTGTATGCGGCCTACGGCGGCGTGTACGTCGCCACCGCGCTGGTATGGCTGCGCTTCGTCGACGGCGTCGCGTTGTCGACGCGCGACTGGGCCGGCGCCGCGATCGCCCTGTGCGGCATGGCGGTCATCGTGTCCGGCTGGGGCCGTGCCGCTTGATCATCGCCGCTTGATCACAGCTGCTCGATCTGGCGGTCGATCGCCTTGCGCGCTCGTTCGTTGCGCTCGCTGTAGCGGTCGGTCAGGTAATCCGTGCGGCCGCGCAGCAGCAGGGTGAACTTGAACAGCTCTTCCATGACGTCGACCACGCGCTCGTAATAGGCCGAGGGGCGCATGCGCCCGGCCTCGTCGAATTCCTTGTAGGCCATCGGCACCGAGGACTGGTTCGGGATCGTGACCATGCGCATCCAGCGGCCCATCAGGCGCAGGGTGTTGACCACGTTGAAGGACTGCGAGCCGCCGCAGACCTGCATCACGGCCAGGGTGCGGCCCTGGCTCGGACGCAGCGCACCTTGTTCCAGGGGGATCCAGTCGATCTGGTTCTTCATCACCGCCGTCAGCGCGCCATGGCGCTCCGGGCTGCACCAGACCTGGCCCTCGGACCAGAGACAGAGGTCACGCAATTCCACCACCTTCGGATGGGTCTCGGGCACGCTGCCGGCCATCGGCAGCGCCGTGGGGTCGAAGATCTTCACCTCGGCGCCGAAGTGTTCGAGGATGCGCGCCGCTTCCTCGGTCAGGAAGCGGCTGAAGGAGCGCTCGCGCAGCGAGCCATACAGCATCAGGATGCGCGGCGGGTGCGTCATGTCGCCTTGCGGCGCCAGCTTGTCGGCGGTCGGCAGGTCGAGCAGATCGGGCCGGATGTTGGGCAGGTTCGGGATCGAATTCATGGCAGTCGCTTCCCGGCGGCGTCGACGACCGCCTGGCCGTCTTCCTTGCTGAAGGCGCCGCGCTGCGGCAGCGGCAGGATGTCCAGCACCCGTTCGGAAGGACGGCACAGGCGCACGCCGTCCGGCGTGACGACGAAGGGGCGGTTGATCAGGACCGGGTGCGCCAGCATGGCATCGAGCAGCTGCCCGTCGTTGAGCGCGGGATCGTCCAGGCCGAGCGCCGCATACGGCGTGCCTTTGTCGCGCAGCGCGGCGCGCACCGTCAGGCCGGCGCGCGCGATCAGGTTGGCCAGGGTGGCGCGGTCGGGCGGATTCTCCAGGTACGCGATCACCGTGGGCTCGATGCCGGCGTTGCGGATCAGTGCCAGCGTGTTGCGCGAGGTGCCGCAGGCCGGATTATGGTAGATCGTGACGTTCATGACTTTCCTTTCAGCGCAAGCGCAGGGCGAGTGCGCACAGTGTGACCAGCAGGATCGGCAGCGTCAGTACAAGCCCGACCCGGCAATAATAGATCCACGAAATGCGGATGCCTTTCGCCGACAGCACGTGCAGCCACAGCAGGGTGGCGAGGCTGCCGATCGGCGTGATCTTGGGGCCGAGGTCGGCGCCGATGACGTTGGCATACACCATCGCTTCGCGCACCGCGCCCTGGGCCGCGCTGGCGTCGATGGCGAGCGCGCCGACCAGCACGGTGGGCATGTTGTTCATGACGGACGACAGGATCGCCGTGACGAAGCCGGTGCCAAGTGCAGCGCCCCACACGCCGTGCGCGGCGCAGCGGTCCAGCAGCATCGTCAGCCAGGCGGTGAGGCCGGCGTTGCGCAGACCGTAGACCACCAGGTACATCCCGAGCGAGAACACCACCACCTGCCAGGGTGCGCCGCGCAGCACGGCGCGCGTCGGGATGCGGTGGCCGCGCGCGGCCACCGCCAGCAGGAGCAGGGCGCCGGCGGCCGCTACCAGGCTGATCGGCACGCCGAGGTCGTCCAGCCAGAAGAAACCCGCCAGCAGCAGCGCCAGCACCCACCAGCCGGCGAGGAAGGTGGCGCGGTCGTGGATGGCTTCTTGCGGATGCCTGAGCTGGGCCAGGTCGTAGTCCGCCGGGATGTCCTTGCGGAAGAAGCACAGCAGGCCGGCCAGGGTCGCGGCCACCGCCACCAGGTTCACCGGCAGCATCACTGCCGCGTAGCGAGCGAAACCAATACCGAAATAATCGGCCGAGACGATGTTGACCAGGTTGGACACGACCAGCGGCAGGCTGGCGGTATCGGCGATGAAGCCGGCCGCCATCACGAAGGCCAGCGTGGCCGCTGGCGTAAAGCGCAGCGCGCCCAGCATGGCGATCACGATGGGGGTCAGGATCAGGGCCGCGCCATCGTTGGCGAACAGCGCGGCCACCGCGGCGCCCAGCAGCACCAGCAGCACGAACAGGCGCCGGCCCTTGCCACCGCCCCAGCGCGCCACGTGCAGCGCCGCCCATTCGAAGGAGCCGGCGCGGTCGAGCAGCAGGCTGATGACGATCACGGCGACAAAGGCGCCGGTGGCGTTCCAGACGATGTGCCAGACCACCGGGATGTCGGCGACATGGATTACGCCACTCAACAGCGCCGCCACGGCGCCGGCCGCGGCGCTCCAGCCGATGCCCAGGCCGCGCGGCTGCCAGATCACCAGCACCAGGGTCGCGACGAAGATGAGGACGGCGCTCAGCACCGCGCGCCCGCCATCGCGCCGCAGGGCACACCCTGGCAGCAGTTCTCGGTCAGGAAACCGATCAGGCCGTTCATGGCCTCGATGTTGGCCGAGTAGATCACGAAGCGGCCGGCCGGCCTGGGCGTGACCAGGCCGGCGTGCGCCAGCTCCTTCAGGTGGAAGGACAGCGAAGAGGGCGCGACCGCCAGGCTGTCGGCGATGCGGCTGGCGGCCAGGCCTTCCGGACCGGCCTGGACCAGCAGGCGGAACACGGCGAGCCGGCTTTCCTGGGCCAGGGCGGACAGGGCCGCCAGGACGGTCTTGGTATCCATGTGCTGCTCCAATGTCTGGTATCGGGGCGAGCATAGCGTCTTCGATACGATATTTCAACGATTATCGAAATGTCCTGGCCGTCTTGTGCGGCTGTGAACTGGAACCGAAGCTGAACGGAAGAGTTCCCGTTGTTGCGCTGAGTACCCGCAATGGGTGCGCGTGGACGCTGTAGATACTTGGGTCTTGTTCAAGCGGGTCAACCCTGGAGCGTGCATGGACCGAGCGTCGTGGATGGCTGCAATTGCGCTGGTGTGGGCCATCCTGCTGGCCGGATGCAGCGGTTCGGACAGACCGGCATCCAATGCGCCGCCTGCGGCGCCGCCGGCGGTCGAACTCGACACCCAACTCGCAGCCACCCTGGTCCAGCACGGCTTCACCGGCAAGGTCGAGGGCGGGCTGGAAAGCCGCCTCGGCCGCAAGATCGATCCCGCTCTGGCCGACATCGGCCGCCTGCTGTTCTTCGACCGCGTCTCCAGCCTGCACAACGACAATGCCTGCGCCGGCTGCCATTCGCCGACCAAGGGCTTCGGCGACACCCAATCGATCGCGATCGGCATCCAGAACAACGGTCTGGTCGGCCCCCATCGCGCAGGGCCGCGCAACCAGCGCCGCACGCCCTCGGTCGCGAACACCGCCTTCTATCCCAAGCTGATGTGGAACGGGCGCTTCGCCGCACCCTCGGGCGACCCCTTCGACAACACGCTCGGCTTCAGCTTTCCGCTGCCGGAAGGAAGCACCCGCTTCCCGGCGAACGATCCGCTGGTGCGCCACCTCCTGATCGCCCAGGCCCATATGCCGCCCACCGAACTCAATGAAGTGGCGGGTTTCACCGGCATCCGCGACGGCCTCGACCCGCGCTACTTCCAGTTCGACGACGGCCAGGGGGACATCTGCCCGATGCTCGACGCCGGCGGCTACCGCAACGAGCCGATCCGGGCGCGCGTGGTCGAACGCCTGAACGCGATTCCTGCTTACGTGGCGAAATTCGGTGCGGTGTTCCGCGAGGTGCGTGGCGGCGCGCCGGTCGACATGCTGATGTTCGCGCGCGCCATTGCCGAATTCGAATTCAGCCTGCAGGGTGCCGACGCGCCGATCGACCGTTACGCGCGCGGCGACAGCGGCGCCATGACGGACGGGGAAAAGCGCGGCGCCCTGCTGTTCTTCGGCAAGGCCAACTGCGTGGCCTGCCACGCCGTGGGTGGCGGCGCCAACGAGATGTTCAGCGACTTCAGGATGCACAATATCGGCGTGCCCCAGATCGCGCCGGTGTTCGGCATCGGCAGCGGCAATACCATCTTCGACGGCCCCGGCGAAGACGAGGATTACGGGCTGGCCCAGGTCACCGGCCTGGCGGGCGACCGCTACCTGTTCCGCACCTCGCCGCTGCGCAACGTGGCGCTGCAGCCGGCCTTTTTCCACAACGGCGCCTTCACCACGCTGGACGAGGCGATCCGCCACCACCTGGACGTGGCCGGTTCGCTGCGCAGCTACGATGCGCGCCGCGCCGGCGTGGCGGCCGACCTGGCGACGCGCATGGCGCCAGTGGACAAGGTCGGCGCCGCCATCGATCCGCTGCTGCGCGACCCGATCCGGCTGAACGCGCAAGAGCTGGAGGACCTGGTCCGCTTCGTGCGCACCGGCCTGCTCGACGAGCGGATGACGGCGGCCCGGGCTTGCGCGCTGGTGCCCAAATCGCTGCCCAGCGGTGCGGCGGTGCCCAAGTTCGAGTCCTGTCCCTGAGCCGCCGTGCCTGGTCCGGTGTGCCTGCGCTGCTGGCCGGATGCCGCATTAGCAAGTATGATGGCCGTTCCGGGCCCATGCCCACCGTCACCGAGCCGACCGAACCGATGCGCCGTTGGGTACTCATCATGCTGCTGCTGGTCTATCCATTCCAGGTTGCCCTGGCGATGGCGGACCGGTGCTGCGTGACGACGCCGGCCGGTGTCACCCACCACAGTGTTGCGCAGGGCGGCGCGGCCGCTGCCACACCGGTGTTCGTCGCCGATGACGACGGCCCGGCGCTGAGCGATCCGCATTGTCCGGCCTGTGTGTTCGGCCACATCCTTTATCTTCCTTCCGACGCCATCGTCTTCGCTTCCCAGCGCCACCATGCGCTGGCAATCGTTTCGGCACTGCCCTTCCTGGCGTCGCCGCCGGCGGCACGTCCGGAACGTCCCAAATGGCGCGCTGCCGCTGACATCAGCATCCAGGCAGCGCGCAGCTAGTTCCTCCGCGAGCCAGTCGGCTCGCGTCTTCCTGCGCGCCTGAACGATATCCTCATCAGGAGCAAACATGAACGCAGGAACCAAGCGGCTGGCCGTCATGGCCGCCGCATGCCTGTCGGCGTGGTGCGGGGGCGCGCGTGCGCAGCCCTTGTCCGCCGCAGCGACGGCCACCACACCAGGCACGATGGCGGGCGCCGCACCAGCCGCAATCCCGGGCACCACACCGGCGGCAGCGCCCGGGCCCACGTCGCCGACTACGCCGCCGACTACGCCAACTACGCCCATCGACCTGGCGAGCGCGATCCGCCTCGCCCTCGCGCAGCCGGGGCTGCGCGCCGCAGCATTGGAGGTGGCCGCCAGCGAGGCCGCGCTGACGCAGGCCGCCAGCCATCCGAACCCGGAGCTGGCCTATCTGCGCGAAGGCCAGGATGCCGGCAGCCGCACCACCACCATCCAGGTCAACCAGGCGATCGAGCTGGGCGGTAAACGGCGTGCCCGGCTGGCACTGGCCGAAGGCGAGGCCGGACTGGCGCGCAGCGCGCTGGCGGCACGCCGGCGCGAGGTCCGCGCCGAGGTCATCGCCGCGTATTACACGCTGCTGGTCGCAGAAGAACGGCAAGCGCTCGCGCAGGCCCTTGGCAGCCTGGCGCGCCAGGGTGTGGAGGTGGCCGCCAAGCGCGTCGCGGCCGGCAAGATCTCGCCGATCGACGACACCAAGGCACGCCTGGCGGCGCTCGACGCGTCTGCCGAGCTGGCCCAGGCCGGTGCCGAACTGGGCGTCGCCCGTACCCGGCTCGGTGCACTGCTCGGCAAGCCGGCCGAGGCGATCGCCCTGCTTGAAGGCCAATCCGCCGGCATGGCGGCGCAGCTTGAACTGCCCGAGCTGCCACCGCTGGCGGCATTGCTGACCCGCGTCAGGGATGCCGGCGATGCCGGCAATATCGGCGATGTCGGTAGGGCGCGCAGCCAGCTCGCCGCCAGCCAGGCGCAGGCCGCGGTCGAGCGCAGCGCCCGCATCCCCGACCTCACGCTCTCGCTTGGCAGCCAGCGGGTGGACGGCGTCGATGGGCGCCAGGCGGTGTTCGGCGTGTCGGTGCCGCTGCCGCTGTTCAACCGCAACCAGGGCAACTTGACGGCGGCGCTGCGCCGCAGCGACAAGGCGCGCGAGGAACTCGCCGCCGCCCAGCTCGCGGGCGCGGCCGAACTGCGCGCCGCCCACATCCGCTACGGCGCCGCCCGCAGCGAGGCGCTGCTGCTGCGCCAGGACGTGATCCCGAGCGCGCGCAAGGCCCACGCCCTGACCCTGAAGGGCTTCGAGGCCGGCAAGTTCGCCTTCCTCGACGTCCTCGACGCCCAGCGCACCTGGTTCCAGGCGCAGTCGCGCCACGCGGCCGCCGTGCTCGCGGCCTGGCGCGCCTATGCCGACATCGAGCGCCTCGCCGGCGCCGTCGACCCAACACATTGAGATCCATGCCATGAACAAGAAACAGACAATACTGGTTGCGCTGCTGTGCGCGGCGGCCGCCATCCTGGCCGGGCTGATGCTGTGGCGTCCCTTGTCGTCAAGCTCCACGCCGACCGCTGCGGGCGGCCATGAGAGCCATGAAGATGCCCACGGTCACGATGACCGCCACCCGGAAGCGGGAACGCCGGCCGCCGACGCGGGCGAAGAAGACGCCATTACGATGAGCGCCGCCCAGGTCAAGGCCAACGGCATCGCCGTCGACAGCGCGCGCCCGGCCCGGATCCGCGAGCGCCTGCATGTGCCGGCCCAGGTGCTGGCGAATGCCGAGCGCAGCGTCGTCCTGGCCGCGCCGGCCCAGGGCATCGTGCAGGCGCTGCCGGTGGCGGTCGGCGCCGGCGTGCGCAAGGGACAGGTGCTGGCGATCGTCCAAAGCCCGGCGGTGGCCGGATGGCGCGCCGAAGCCGGTGTCGCCCGGCAGCGCCTGGCATTGGCGCGTACCACTTGGCAGCGCGAGAAAAGCCTGTGGGAACAGGGCATTTCGGCACGCCAGGATCTGGATGTGGCCGAGGCCGCGCTGAGGGAGGCCGAGATCGGCTTCGATGCCGCGCGCCAGCGCCTCGCCGCCCTCGGGCTCGACCTGGGGAAGGGCGTGTCGAGCAGCGTCACCGTCCGCGCGCCTTTCGATGGCGTCGTGATCGACAAGCCGGCGGTGGCCGGGCAGGCGCTTGACGACAGCAAGCCGCTGCTGACGGTTGCCGACCTGTCGCAGGTCTGGGTGGAGGCGGCGCTGCCGGCCGACAGCCTGGCGCAGATCGGCGCCGGCATGCCGGCCCGGGTCAGTGTCGGCGCCCAGCCGAACGAGATCGAAGGCAAGGTGGCCTTCGTGGGCCCGGTGCTGGGCGAGGCCACGCGCATGGCGACGGTCCGGATCGTGCTGCCCAATCCGGGAGGCCGGCTGCGTCCCGGCATGCTGGCCAGTGTCGACCTGATGGGGCAGGCGCTGGATGCGCCCGTGACGGTAGCCAACGAAGCGCTCCAGACCATCCACGAGCACAAGGTCGTGTTCGTGCGCAGCGCGGGCGGCTTTCGCGTCCAGGACGTGGTGACCGGGCGCTCGGACGGCAGGCGCACCGAGATCGTCAGCGGGCTGGCGGCGGGCACCGCCCATGCGGCGGCCGGCAGCTATGTGCTCAAGGCGGACCTGGGCAAACGCGACGCCGGGCACGAGGACTGAGCGCCATGTTCGAACAACTCATCGCATTCGCCATCGCCCGGCGCTGGCTGGTCGTGTTCGCGGTCGCCTGCCTGGCCGGCCTCGGCATCTACAACTACGGACGGCTGCCGATCGACGCCGTGCCCGACATCACCAATGTCCAGGTGCAGATCAATACCGCCGCGCCGGGTTATTCGGCGCTCGAAGTCGAGCAGCGCATCAGCTTTCCGATCGAGAGCGTGATGAATGGCTTGCCGCGGCTGGAAGGCACCCGCTCGCTGTCGAAGTACGGCCTGTCCCAGGTGACCGTGGTGTTCAAGGATGGCACCGACCTGTATTTCGCGCGCCAGCTGGTCAACGAGCGCCTGCAGGAAGCCAGGTCGCGCCTGCCGGCGGGCGTCGAGCCGGCCATGGGACCGACGGCCACCGGCCTGGGCGAGATCTTTTACTGGACCGTCGAGACCAGGGAGGGCGCGCGCAAGCCCGACGGCAGCCCGTATACGCCGACCGACTTGCGCGACATCCAGGACTGGATCGTGGCGCCCCAGTTGCGCGGCGTGGCCGGCGTCACCGAGGTGAACACCATCGGCGGCCACGCCAGGGAATACCAGGTGGCGCCCGATATGGCGAAACTGGCGGCCCACGGCCTGTCGCTGGAAACGCTGCTGCATGCGCTTGAGCGCAACAATGCCAACGCCGGCGCCGGCTACATCGAACGCGGCGGCGAACAGTTCGTGGTGCGTGCACCGGGGCAGGTGGCGTCGCTGGACGAGATCCGCGACATCGTCCTGGCCGTGGCCGGCGGCGCGCCGCTGCGGGTGCGCGACGTCGCCGAGGTCGAACCGGGACGCGGGCTGCGCACCGGCGCCGCCACCGAGAACGGGCGCGAAGTGGTGCTGGGTGCGGTGTTCATGCTGATCGGCGAAAACAGCCGCGCGGTGGCCGAGGCCGCGCGCCGCAAGCTGGAAGAAGTCAACCGTTCGCTGCCGGCCGGCGTGCAGGCCCTGCCGGTGTATGACCGCTCGGTATTGGTGAATCGCGCCATCGGCACGGTGCGCAACAACCTGCTGGAAGGCGCGGTGCTGGTGATCGCCATCCTCTTCCTCTTCCTCGGCAACCTGCGCGCCGCCCTGGTCACGGCGCTGGTGATACCGCTGTCGATGCTGATGGTGTTCAGCGGCATGGTGCAGGCCGGCGTCAGCGCCAACCTGATGAGCCTTGGCGCCCTCGACTTCGGCATCATCGTCGACGGCGCCGTGGTCATCGTCGAGAACTGCATCCGCCGCCTCGGCGCCGCCCAGGCCGCCAGGGGCCGGCTGCTCACGCGCGCGGAACGCTTTGCCGAAGTCGCCGCGGCGGCCGCGGAAGCACGCCGTCCCCTGCTGTTCGGGCAGCTGATCATCGTCACGGTCTACCTGCCGATCTTCGCGCTCAGCGGGGTGGAAGGGCGGATGTTCCACCCGATGGCGATCACGGTGGTGATGGCGCTGGCGGCGGCCATGATCCTGTCGGTGAGCTTCGTGCCGGCCGCGGTGGCGCTGTGCGTGAGCGGGCCGGTGGCGGAGCGCGAGAACCGCCTGATGCACAAGGCGCGCGATTGCTACCGTCCGCTGCTGGACTGGGTGCTGGCCAACCGTCCAGTGGCACTGACTTTCGCCGCCCTGACCATCGTCCTGTCCGGCATGCTGGCGACCCGGCTCGGCACCGAGTTCGCGCCGAATCTCGACGAGGGCGACCTGGCGGTGCTGACGGTGCGCATCCCCGGCACCAGCCTGCAGCAATCGGTGGCCATGCAGCAGCACCTGGAAAGCACGCTGCTGCGCGAATTTCCCGAGATCGAGCGCATGTTCGCGCGCATCGGCACCGCCGAGGTGGCGACCGACCCGATGCCGCCCAACGCGGCCGACAGCTACATCATCCTGCGGCCGGAGTCGGCCTGGCCCAAACCGCGCAAGACCCATGCCCAGCTGGTGGCGGCGATCACCGCGGCGGCCGCGCGCATCCCCGGCAACAACTACGAGTTCTCGCAGCCGATCCAGCTGCGCTTCAACGAGTTGATTTCCGGCGTGCGCAGCGATATCGCGGTCAAGGTGTTCGGCGACGATCCGGCCACCATGGCCGCGGCCGCCGGGCGCATCGCCCAGCTGTTGGGCCGGCTGCCGGGTGCGGCCGAGGTCAAGGTCGAGCAGACCGAGGGCTTGCCGGCGCTGACCCTGCGCATCGACCGGGCCAAGGCCGCGCGCTACGGGCTGAACGTGGCCGATGTCCAGGACGTGTTCGCCACCCTGGTCGGCGGTCGCGACGCCGGCACCGTGTTCGAAGGCGACCGCCGTTTCGCCATCACCGTGCGCCTGGCGGAAGGGCAGCGCAACGACATCGACAGCCTGCGCCGGCTGCCGATCGCCCTGCCGCCGGCCTCGGGGGCGGGCGAGGGCGGGCGTGCTGCCAGCATCCCGCTGTCGGCGATTGCCACGCTCGACTTCGCGCCGGAGGCGAACCAGATCAGCCGCGACAACGGCAAGCGCCGCATCGTGGTCAGCGCCAATGTGCGCGGGCGCGACCTCGGCTCCTTCGTCAAGGATTTGCAGGGCCAGCTGGCGCAGCTGAAGCTGCCGCCCGGCACCTGGCTCGGCCTCGGCGGCCAGTTCGAGAACCTGCAGACCGCGAGCCGGCGCCTCGCCATCGTGGTGCCGAGCGCACTGGCGCTGGTGCTGGCGCTGCTCTACCTGATGTTCAACAGCCTGAAGGATGGCTTGCTGGTGTTCAGCGGCATTCCCTTCGCCATGACCGGCGGCGTGCTGGCGCTGTGGCTGCGCGGGCTGCCGCTGTCGATCTCGGCGGCGGTCGGCTTCATCGCGCTATCCGGCGTCGCGGTGCTGAACGGCCTGGTGATGATCGCCCATGTGCGCGCGCTGCGCGACCAGGGACAGGGCGCGGAGGGAGCGATGCGCGAAGGGGCGCAGGTGCGCTTGCGCGCGGTCCTGATGACGGCGCTGGTGGCCTCGCTCGGCTTCCTGCCGATGGCACTGGCGACCAGCACCGGCGCCGAAGTGCAGCGGCCGCTGGCGACCGTCGTGATCGGCGGCATCCTGTCGTCGACGGCATTGACCTTGCTGATCTTGCCGGCGCTATACACCTGGGTGCATGGGACCCGCGTGCATGGGAGGAAGCGCTGAGCTCAGCCCCATAGCCTGTCGCCGCCCAGCTCGAGCTGGGTGAGATACAGGCGCAGGTCGAACTCGTATTGGTGGTAGTCGGGCTCCATCCAGCAGCACAGCTTGTAGAAGGCCTTGTCGTGCTGCTTTTCCTTCAGGTGCGCCAGCTCGTGCACGGCGATCATGCGCAGGAAGGCTTCCGGGGCGTCGCGGAACACGCTGCCGATGCGGATCTCGTGCTTGGCCTTGAGCTTGCCGCCCTGGACCCGCGAAATCGCCGTGTGCAGGCCGAGCGCCTGCTGGACGATGCCGATCTTGCTGTCGTAGCCGACCTTGGCGACCGGCTCGGCGTTGCGCAGGTATTCGTCCTTCAGGTCTTGCACATAGCCGTACAGGGCCTTGTCGGTGCGCACCGCGTGTGCGGCCGGGTAGCGCTGGCGCAGGTGCTCGGCCAGGCGGCCTTCGTCGATCAGGCGGCGCACCTGGGACAGGACGTGGTCGGGATAGGCGCTGAGGTATTTCAGGTGGGAAGGAGCGGACACGTGCGGATGGCGCAGCTGGAAAAAACCGCACTCTAGCATGAAGCCGCAGCGAAGGTGAAAGGCGAGGGGGGATGCCGGGCGGGAATGCAAGGGAAGGGCCGCGCCCGGACGTGAGCGGCGCGGTCGATCCCGTTAGGATAGAGAATGAGGATAGAGAAAGCAGATCAAGACCCGCTTCATTCCTCCTTGCCGCCCTGGCGGTTGCCAGGTTTGGCCGCCGCAGCGGCGCGGTTGGCCGATTGCCGGCTTTCCCCGCCTTTGCGGCCGATGTCCGCCATGTGGGCGCGGTTGCGGCTGACCACTTCCCCGCCTTTCTGGCCTGCGCGGCGTGCTTCCTCGGAATCGAACTCGTGCGCCGTGCCTTTCTGGTGGGCGGCCTGCCCGCCTTTACTGGCGATTTGACGCTGCTGGTTCTGGTCCATCGCTGCGAAGCCGCGCTTGGCAGGCTGGCTTTTCTGCTCGCTGCCGCCCGAGCCCGCGGCGCTCTTGCCGCCGTCCTTGCTTGTCGCCATATCGATCTCCTTGTGCCTGTCGGTGAACAATCCAAACCGAGCGTCATGGATGCGCTCGTGCGTTTAGAGACACAGCGGATGCGATAGTTCCGCCGGCTTGGCGCGGCGAAGCGAGGGGAAAAGTTTAAGCCCGCGCAAACGGGGGGGCAGAGCCCGAATTTGGGCGTTCTTGAAATCGGGCTCTGACCCCGGTTTGATGAAGCGCAGATGGTGTGCCGTTTGTTGTTGAAATGCCAGAATCGCAAGGCCGTGCGACAATGGTTGACCCGGCATGATCGATCCTTCAACGACCTTTTTTGGCGCACCCATGGCGAATTCCGAGTACATCCTGACCTTGTCCTGCCTCGACCAACGCGGCATCGTGCTGCGTGTGTCGGGCTTCCTGGCCGAACACGGCTGCAACATCATCGATTCCGCCCAGTTCGGCGATGCCGAGTCGAAGCTGTTCTTCATGCGCATCCACTTCGCGCTGGAAGAGTCGAACGTGGCGGATGCCACGCTGCGCGCCGGCTTCGAAGCCCTGTGCGCCGGCCTGGGCGCCGTCGGCCAGTTGCACGATGCGGCGCGCAAGCCGCGTGTGATGATCATGGTGTCGAAGATCGGCCACTGTCTCAACGACTTGTTGTTCCGCTACCGCAGCGGCCTGCTGCCGGTGGAGATTCCGGCCATCGTCTCCAACCACATGGAGTTCTACCAGCTCGCGGCCAGTTACAATATCCCCTTCCACCACTTGCCGCTCGAGGCCGGTGCGAGCGAATCGAGCAAGCTGGCCCAGGAGGCCCGCATCATCGAACTGCTCGACACCCACCGCATCGACCTGGTCGTGCTGGCGCGCTACATGCAGATCCTGTCGCCGGGATTGTGCGAAGCCTTGAAGGGCAGGGCGATCAATATCCACCACTCCTTCCTGCCCAGCTTCAAGGGCGCGCGCCCGTATGCCCAGGCCCACAAGCGCGGCGTCAAGCTGATCGGCGCCACCGCCCACTTCGTCACCGGCGACCTGGACGAAGGGCCGATCATCGAGCAGGACGTCGAGCGGGTCGACCATGCCATGAGCGTGGAAGCGCTGACGGCGATCGGGCGCGACGTCGAAAGCGTCGTGCTGGCGCGTGCGGTCAAGTGTTTCGTGGAACACCGCATCTTGCTGAACGGCGACAAGACCGTCGTGTTCAGCTGATGCACCTTTGAACGCACAAGAAAGCTGAAACAACCGATGGCCCTGAAAGCAACGATTTACAAGGCAGACCTGAGCATTGCGGACATGGACCGCAATTACTACCAGGAGCACGCGCTCACCATCGCGCGCCACCCCTCGGAAACCGACGAGCGCGTGATGATCCGCTTGCTCGCCTTTGCCCTGCACGCGGATCCGGCGCTGGTCTTCGGCAAGGATTTGTTCGATGTCGAGGAACCGGCCTTGTGGCTGAAGGACCTGACCGGCGCCATCGACCTGTGGATCGAAATCGGCCAGCCCGACGAGCGCCGCCTGATGAAGGCCAGCGGCCAATCCAACCGGGTGCTGGTGTACAGCTACAGCGCGACCAGCAATATCTGGTTCAAGCAACTGGCCAGCAAGATCGAGCGCGCCCGGAAAATCACCATCGTCAACATCCCGGCCGAGACCAGCGCCGCCCTCGAACGCCTGGTCAGCCGCAACATGCAGCTGCAGTGCACGATCCAGGATGGCCAGGTGTGGATCACGGACGGCAAGGAAACCGTGCAGGTGGAACGCGAGATCCTGACGGGGCAGCGCTGAGCTGGGCAGGTGCGCAGCTGATTGGCGCACATGGCAGCGTTATAATTCCCGCAGACTTAGTCCCGTCATTCCCGCGCAGGCGGGAATCCAATTTTTACGCGCGACCACGGCGCATGCAGAACTTGGGTTCCCGCCTCCGCGGGAACGACGGCTCATTTATCTTTTACCAGATAGCACCATGATGAAACGTCTTTTCGCGCTGGCCGCCGCCAGCCTGCTGTCCACCGCCGCCTTTGCACAAACCCAGGTCCAGGCCAGCGACGCCTGGATCCGCGCCACCGTGCCGGCCCAGAAAGCCACCGGCGCCTTCATGCAGCTGAAAGCCGGCAAGGCGGCACGCCTGGTGGCGGCCAGCAGCCCGGCCGCCGGCCGCGTCGAGATCCACCAGATGGAGATGCAGGGCCAGACCATGCGCATGCATGCGGTCGACGGCATCGACCTGCCGGCCGGGCAGGCGGTCAACCTGGCCTCGGGCGGCTACCACATCATGCTGCTCGACCTGCGCCGCCAGATGAAGGAAGGGGAACAGGTGCCGCTGACCCTGACCGTACAGGGTGCCGACGGCAAGCGTGAAAACCTCAGCCTGAACGTGCCGGTCAAGCCGCTCGGCTACAGCCCCCAGGCGGGGCACTGATCGGGCCGCCGGCCGCAGGCCGGCGCCATCACGGCTGGGCGGCAACCCGGCGCAGGTCGCCCGATCCCGCCACCGACTTGCGCACCCGCGGGTCGCCGTAGTAATCGACATCGCCCGAGCCGGCCACCGCCACGTCCAGCTGGTTGCGCGCCCACACCTTGGCATCGCCCGAGCCGGCGATGTTGACCCTGGCGTCCTCGCTGCGCACACGGCCCATGTCGACGTCGCCGGCGCCGGCGATCGAGATCGACAGGCTGCGCGCATTGCCGCCGTCCACTTCCAGGTCGCCGCTGCCGCCGATGTCGACGTCCATGCCGGCGCCTTCGACCTTGCCCACCCTGACGTTACCCGAGCCGCCGATATCGACCCGAATGCGCTGGCCGCGCAGGACATCGGCATCGACGTCGCCGGAACCGGCCAGCGACAGGCGTTCCAGGTCGCGCGCCTGGACCACGAAGCGCAGGGTGCGGGTCTGCAGGTTGACCTTGTCCTTGGCGCGGATCTTGAGCGTGCCGTTTTCCACCACGGTTTCGATCAGGGGCAGCAGGTTGGCGTCGGTTTCGACCGTCACGCCTTCCTTGCCGCCGCTGCGCACCTCGACCTTGCCCGGCAGCGAGAACGACAGGCCGGTGAAATGGCCGGTCTCGCGCGCCTGGCGCTGGATCTTGCCGTCGCCCTTGACTTGTTCGCCCCGGGTCCATCCCCAGTCGCGCGCTTGCGCCTGTGGCGCGACCGCGAGGAAAGCAAGGGCGCAGGCGGCGATCAGGAAGTGGTGCTTGCTTGTCATGTTGTTCTCCGTGTGTGATGTTCGAATGCCTGCATCCTAGGCAAACTGCCGGACCGGTGCTGCGAAATTGCGACGAAACGCAGCTTCGCCGGTCCAGAGTGCGGATCGAAGGGGCAAACGGGACCCACCGCCAGGGTGGCCTCAAGTATGATACGAGCCTCCACGGAACCAGCAACCCAACAAGGAAGAGAGTAGACATGGCAGGCGAGGAAGTGACATTCGACCAGGTGGCGGCAGCGGCCGGCGGTTTGCAGGATGCGGGCGAGCCGGTGACCGTCGACGCGGTGCGCGCGGCGCTCGGCGACGATGCCGGCAACGTTGCGGTCAGCGCCATCTACAAGCACCTGGCCGACTGGCGCGCAAGCCACGCCAAGGCACCGGAAGCGCCGAAAGCGGAACTGCCGCCGGCCCTGCTCGCGGACCTGGCCGAGTGGGCGCGCCGCTACGCCCAGGACGCCGGCGCCGCCGACCGTGACGCGCTGGCGCGCGCCGACAGCGACATGCAATCCCTGCTGGCTGCCGGCGACGAGCTGGAAGCCGCGCGCGCGGGCCTGAGCGAGGAAGTCGCCGCCATCACCGAAGAACGCGACGACGCCCTGGCGCTGCTGGCCGAGCGTGACGAAACCATCGAACGCCTGCAAGCCGAACTCAACAACGCCAAGCAAGTGGCCATGGATGCCCTGGTCGGCAAGGCCAAGGACCAGCTCGCCATCGACGGCAAGGATGCCCAGCTGGCCGACCTGCGCGCCCAGATCGAACGTAACGTCACCGCCACCGCGGCACTGTCGGACGCCCGCCTGGCGGCCGAGATGGAACTGGTGGGCGCCACCACCGCGCGCGACAGCCTGGCGGCCGAACTGCGCGACGTGCGCGCGAAGCTGGATGCCTCGCGCAACAAGCGCTAACCGTCATTCCGGGCCCAGGTGGCGCTCAGCGGGAATCTTGCTGAGCAAGCAGCGCTGATCAACCGGCGTTCCACTTACCCGTCATTCCCGGCCTAGGCGGCCCCCTCGGCGGGAATCCATGCTGAGCGCCTGGATTCGGTCCGTGGGAATAATCGCTCATCGTCGGTACGCGCCACTTTGGTACAATCGCGCACTTTTTTGGTGAGTGCCGTATTGAGCGGCCGCAGCAACATGAACCTGATGTTCTTCCTCGTGGCCTTCTGCGCCGGTATCGCCGTCTCCTTCCAGGCCGCCATCAACAGCCAGATGGCGGCGGCGGTGGGCGCCAACTCGGTGGTCGCGGCCCTGGTGTCCTTCTTGTGCGGTACGGTGCTGCTGGCGATCGTCGCCTGCGCGCGGGGCGGCCTGGGCGATGCGCTGTCGGCCCTGCCCAGCCAGCCGCTGTGGAAATTCTCCGGCGGCTTTCTGGGCGCCGCCTTCATCTTCTGCACCGTGGTGCTGGTGCCGCGCATCGGCCTGCTGAACCTGGTGGTGCTGGTGATCGCCGGGCAACTCCTCACCTCGATGGCGATCGACCATTTTGGCCTGGTCAACGTGGCGATGCGCAAGGTCTCGCCCTATCGGCTGGCGGGTGCCCTCGTGATGATCGTCGGGGTGGCGCTGGCGCTGTTCGGCGACCGTATCGCCGCGGCCATGAACAGGTAAGCGGAAGCGCGCCGGCGCCAGTTGCTAATCCGCGACAGTGTCTTCCCATGGCGCGGCGCGGACGGCTTGGCTAGTGAAAAATATATTTCCAAGTGGAATTTTTGACAGCCACTGGTTTTATAATAAATGCATCGCCTGTTACAGCCCATGCATGATGGAATACCACCAGTCCTCGCAGATTCCCACCCTGTCGTACATCGAAAACGAAGACCATCCGGTGTTCGGCACCCTGGTCGAGCAGATCCTGCATCTGCTGAACTCGAAGCTGGTGTTTTCCGATGTCATCATTCACCAGAACAGTCCGCTGATGCTGCGCCAGCCGAAGGGCCTGGTGGCGGTGACGGATTCGCCGATCACCCGGGAAGAACTGGAAGAATTCTTCGATGTCATCGAACCCAACTGGGCCGAACGCATCGTCGACCGCGCCTTCGACCGGTCGATCGATTTGCACACGGCGCGCATCCGCGCCAACTGCTTCAGTTTCCAGGGCAAGAAACGCCTGGGTTGCGTGATCCGCCGCTTTCCCAAGGAACCGCTGGCGCTGGCCGAACTCGGCCTGCACCGCGACGAACAGGAATTCGCGCGCCTGACCAGCGGCCTGGTGCTGATCATCGGCGACACCTGCCAGGGCAAGTCGACCACCATCGCCTCGATGCTGGACGAGATCAACAAGCAGCGTTCCGGCCACATCATCACCATCGAAGACCCGGTCGAAACCCTGATCCCCCAGCGCAAGTGCATCATCACCCAGCGTGAGGTCGGCATCGACGGCGACGTCGAAAGTTATTACCTGGGCGCGCTGGACGCGCTGCGCGAGCGCCCCGACGTGATCGTGATCGGCGAGATCCGCGATGCCCAGACTGCCCAGGAAGCCTTGGCGCTGGCCGAATCCGGTCCGCTGGTCCTGGCCACGCTGCATGCGCGCTCGACCGAGCTCGGCCTGCAGAAAATGCTGCGCCTGCTGGGCAATTCCGACGCCCAGGGCCAGGCCCTGGCGCACGCCTTGCGCGGCGTGCTGTGCCAGGCACTGCTGCCGTCGAAGCAGGGCAACCGCTATCACCTGGCCACCGAATGCCTGAGCCTGAGCCCGGCCGTGGCGGCGATGATCGAGCAGGGCGACCTGGGCGCCATCCGCACCCACATGAACGCCGGCCGCGAACCGGGCTGCCACACCATGAACAGCGTGCTGGAAGTGTTGCTGGCGGCGCACAAGGTGGGCCTGGACGATGCGCGTGCGGCAACCACGGACCGGATCGGGTTTGCCGAGATGGTATGAGCGTGCAGACTAGCGAGAGTGGAGACGAGAAATGCCCGTGATATCCACGAAAACCTTAAGATCGAATCGCAAAGCGATTCAGTCGGCTCCCCCGGCTGTTTCAAGGGTCGAGTGGGCTGTATGGATCGGCGCGTCGACAACGGTATTCGGCGTCGCCGCCTGGTGTGCGGGCGAAGCCTATGCCAGCGGATATTGGGGTGCAGTCGGTTTGACGACAGGAGCTGCCCAGTATTCGATACAGGAGCTGACGTTCCTGGGATTCGTGGGAAGTTTCCAAAACTGGATATGGCTGTTGTTCTCTTACGCGTTGACTGGTCTCTACATCCTCTTTCTGGAGTTTCTTTCTACCTTCAAGAAAAAACCGGCACGCCCATCTGGCAAGTTCCGCCTCTGGTTACAGAACAAGGCTGCAAGTTTCGAACGCCATGGCCGGATCGATCCGCATATCAAACGCATCTGTGGGGTCGTATTGCTTGCTTCGATCGGGCTTGGCGCATTCGTCGTCGCCCCGCTGGGGGTATGGATATTGGCAGCCGAAGCAGACGGCCGCCAGCTCATGGTCAGGCAAATATGCCAGGCACGCGCTGCCGTTAAGATGCCCACGAATGTCTTCCTGTCTGACGGAAAAAAATTAAGTGGCAGGTTCTTGGCGCGGAACGATAAGACCGGAATGCTGCTCGATCAAACCTCGCTATACGGGATTCAATTTGGAGAAAAATCGGTGCTGCAAGACGTTACCGATGTCACCACGGTGACTTGCAAGCGTTGAGCTTATCAAAAAGTGCTTGCTAAAGACAAGGATGAGCCCGCGGAGTAAATATGATTGTCCAGCGTAACGTCGGTGACGATAACCATGGCAAAGTACTTGCCGCTTTTATCGGCGAATCCGAACGCATTGTGCTTTGTTCCGGCTGGCTCGATTACCCTGGCATTAAGTTGCTCTTGCCATCGTTCGACCTTGCGCTAGCGCGCGGCGCGGCGATTCGCGTCTATTCCAATAAAAAACACACGAACGCTGGCGCGGCCAGGGCACTCGCAAAAAGAAGCGCGATTACGCACGTGATTGCAGACAATACCCGGCGCTATCTTCACACCAAACTGTATTTTTTCGAAAACGGCGATAGCTATACCGCCATGATAGGATCGGCAAATTTGACGCAAGGCGGTCTGGGCTGCAATGAAGAGCTATCGCTTATCCTGAACGGCAGCTACGGAGATGCCAGTCACGCGCAAATCACTCTATATCTTGCCGAACTGGCCGCAGCCTTTCCGCAATGTTAGTGCTCACTCCAGGGGCACCGCCCGATGCCGGTTGACCTGCGCCGGCTTGACCTCCGGCGCCGCATTCCCCCAGCTGGCCCGCACATAAGTCACCACCGCCGCGACTTCGGCATCGTTCAGCACCGGGCTGTAGGGCGGCATGCCGAAGGGCCTTGGATTGTCGGCCGTGGCCGGCGCGAAGCCGCCATTGAGGACAATGCGGATGGCGTTCACCGGTTCATTCATTGTCAGCGCGTGATTGCCGGCCAGCGGCGGATAGGCCGCGTTGGAGCCGGCCGCGGCGCGACGGCCGTCGGCGCCGTGGCAGTCCACGCAATGCCTGTCGTAGAGCTGAGCGCCCAGCTTCATCGTTGTCTCCGATGGCGGCGGAGCGGGCGCAGGCTGCTGCACGGTCGGCGGCAGCGCCTTCAAATACAGCGCCATCGCCTGCACGTCCGGTTCGGACAGGTGCTGCAGGCTTTGTCCGACCACTTCCGCCATCGGCCCGAACACCGCACCCCGGGATGAGACGCCGGTGCGCAGCAGCTGCACGATGTGCGGCAGCTCCCAGTCGCCGAGCCCGGCCTCGCTGCCGGCAGTGAGCGAGGGCGCATACCAGCCGCTGACCGGGATCAGGCCGCCGGACAGGCCGGCGCCGGCGCTGATGCCGCCGAGCAGCTTGCGCGTGCCATGGCAAGCGCTGCAATGGCCCAGGCCTTCGACCAGGTAGGCGCCGCGGTTCCAGGCCGCCGGTTTGGCGGTGTCGGGCGCATGGACGCCGGGCCGGAAGTAGAGCAGGCGCCAGCCGGCCAGCGCCAGCTGGCTGTCGTAGGGCCGGCGCAGTGCATGCGGGCGCCGGGCCTGGCGCACCGGGGCCAGGCTGCGCAGCCAGGCGTACAAGGCGTCTGCGTCGTCGCGCGTCACCTTCGTGTAGTGGGTATAGGGGAAGGCCGGATACAGCAGGCGGCCGCCCGGCGCCACGCCATTGTGCAGTGCGTTCCAGAAATCGTCCGCGCTCCAGGTACCGATGCCGGTGGCCGTGTCCGGCGTGATGTTGGGGCCATACAAACGGCCGAAGGGCGTGTCGATGGCGCGCCCGCCGGCATAGGCTAACCCGCCGCGCGCCGTGTGGCAGGCGATGCAGTCGCCGGCGCGCGCCAGGTAGGCGCCGCGCGCAATGTTGGCGGGTGTCGGCGCCCAGGCTTGCGGCGAGCGCGCGGCGATGTATTCGGCACGCGGCCAGGCCATCGCCGCCCACGCGGCTCCCGCCAGGGCGATGGCGGCCAGAAGCAGACCGGCGCGCCGCATCATGGCTGCGCCGCTCCGCTCTGCGCCACCGCACTGCCGCAGGCCAGCGGCAAGGGCCGGGCGGGCGCCTGGGCCGGACTGGGGTCGGCCGGCTGCGGCTCGCTCGCCAGCCAGGCGGAAATGGCGGAGACATCGGCCAGCGACAGGCGGGTGGCGATGGTGGCCATGCAGTCGGGTGCGTGGGCGCGGCGGCTGCCGTTGCGCCAGGCGCCGAACTGGGCATTGATGTAGTCGCGCGGCAGGCCGGTGAGGCCGGGGATGGCGGGCAGGGCGCCGGTCAGGCGCTGGCCGTGGCAGGCGATGCAGGCCGGCACCTTGAGTGCGGGATCGCCCTCGGTGACCAGCCGGCGTCCGCGCGCCAGCTCGGCGGGCGGCAGGCTGGCGCGGTCGAGTACCGGGGCCGCGATGTGCTGGGTCGAGAAGTAAGCGGCGATCTCGCGCAGGTAATCGTCCGACAGATGGTCGACCATCCAGGTCATCAGGGGATACTGGCGCCGGCCGTCGCGGAAATTCAGCAGCTGGTGATACAGATAGCCGGCCGGTTTGCCGGCGATGCGCGGAAAATAACGGCGTTCGTCGAGCGGCGCGGCCGCCGTCGGGCTGCCGTGGCAAGAGGTGCAGGCGACCAGCCGCTGGGCCAGCGTGTCCGGCACCGGAGCGGCCGTGGCCACGGCCGCGAACGAGGCGATCAGGGAAGCAAGCGCACTTCGGGTGACACCCCGCATAAGGACTCCCGCAATGGAGGAGTTCGCATGATACTGCGCTTTATTGCCTTGTGGTCAATGGATCAATTGCTCAGCGCACGTCCTGGAAGGTGCGCAGGTGGGCCAGCAGCGCCTTGAGTTCGCGTTCGTTGCCGATGCCCCAGAAGCGCATCTTCGTATCCGGTACCACCTTGTCCGGGTCGCGCAGGAAGGCCGCCAGGGTTTGTTCGTTCCAGACGATGTTGGATGCCTTCATCGCCGCCGAGTAGGCATAGTCCGGGGTCGAGCCGGCGCGGCGGCCGAACAGGCCGTTCAGCTGCGGGCCGAAGCCGCCTTGGGCATGGGCGCCGACCTGGTGGCAAGAGGCGCATTTCTGGAAGGCGACGGCGCCGTCGACCGGTTTGTCCGACGAGGAACAACCTTGCAGGGCGGCCAGGATAAGATAGAAGGGAAGGAGATGGCGGGCGGGCGGAAGCGCTTTCATCCCGCCATTATAAGGTGCGTGACAAGCCGGGCGCAGGGCTCAGGCTTCCGGCTCTGGCTGCGGCAGCCGGGGCTTGCGTGGCGCGCGAGGGGCCGCCGGTGCCGGCGCCGCCGGCACGTGCGCGCGCCAGTGGCGGTACACGCGCAGGGCGACGTGGGCGTCGTCGGCCGCGTACAGGATCTGCTTGTCGCTCAAGCGCGGCAAGGCCCAGTTGGTGGTGGTGATCTTGCGCGATTTTTGCAGGCGTTGGCCGAAGAAGCGCGCCACCGCCGTCTTGGCGCCCCAGGCGTTGCGCTCGCCGCTGCGCAAGGCGGTGGACAAGTCGAGCACCTTGCGCAAGTCGATGCCGAGCTTGGCACGCAGGCGGCGCACGTCGTCACCGAGGCCGAAGCCGACCTTCAGGATCTGCTCCGACTCCAGTACCGCGCGCAGCACCGCAATACCGGGCGCAGCTGGCTGAGCAGGCATGCTGCCGTCAGGCTGCGCGCGCGGCGTGGCAATCTGGAACAGGTAGGCGTGGGTGTCGGTGGCCAGCTGCACCAGGTGCGGGCCGGTCGAGACTTCGCCTTTCTGGAAGGTCGGCTTGGATTCGGTGTCGAAGCCGACCGTGTCGCCGGCGAGCAGGGCCGCCAGCGCCGCGTCGGCATCCTGCTGTGTGCGCACCAGGCGCACTTCCGCCAGCTGCAGCCCCTGATAGGGCGGCAGCGCGTCTTCCGGGGCCTCGCTCATGGGATGCAGTGCAGACTCAGCGGCGCGAGAACTTGGATGCCAGCTGGGTCAGCTTTTCCTGGTGCTTGCGGTCGGCTTCTTCCTTGGCGGCCAGTTCGCGCTCGGCCTTCTTGCGCTCGGCTTCCTTCTTGAAGCGTTCCTGCAGCAATTCCTTGGCGTGCTGGCGGTGGGTGTCGGTCACCTCGGCGCCCGCATTGCCGTCGAGGTCATAGCGCACGGTGGCTTTTTCCATTGCGCGCAGGTAACGCATCGAGCCGGTGTGGATGCCCAGCGCGGCGCGCATGGTCTTGCGGTTCAGGCCCGGCATGCGTGCCAGCACCTGCTTGTCGATGCCGATGGCAAGCGGCAGGCAATCGCGGAAGGCCTTGAATTGCTGCTGCAGCTGCTTGAGCAGGGCGCGCGGCGACTGGGCATCGGCGGACTGCGCCGGCTGCGCGGATGGCGCTGCTGCGGCATTGTCGGCGGCCTCGTCAGCTGAAGACCCGGCAGCGCCGGACTCGGAAGGTGCGGACTCGACAGGGGACTCAGTAGCTGGCTCGGCAGTAGACTGCGGAGCGGGCGTGCCGGTCTCGTTGGGCGTGCCGTTGGCGGCGTTTTCATTGGCCTCGTTGGACGCGGCGGCAGGACTCATCGTATTCATTGACTTCATGGTAAGAACAAGAAGCGGAAGGATAGCATGGCCAGCGGCTCGATGTTGCTGCTCAGCCGTGTAATGCCAGGTTTTTTGCCGGAAATGACCACCATTTCACATCAGGATGGCGGGCACTGGGCTTGGAAATCGTGTATGATCCGCCCCTTTCCTTGCGTGGGACTTGCGCCGACGCAGACTGGCCAGGGGAGAAACGAGCGGACCGGGGAAGTATGCGGAATCGTTATATCCATTATCGGATATATCAATTGGCAATAAAACTTTCCAAAAGGCATACTACGCCTGTCTCCTCTATTCTCCTCTGTGGAAATAGATTTCAAGCCCGTTGTCTGACGGGCTTTTTTTCGTTCTGACATGCTAAGCCGTAATCGCGATCTCGATCATCTTGCCGTTGCCACCGTCGTCCTCCAGCCTTGCGCGCGCATGCGCCGGCCGGGGTCGAGCGATGGGCGTTGCAGCAAGGTAGTTGAAGCAAAGCGCTTGATTTCCGGCCTGATCGCCCCTAGGTAGGGCCATCCCCTTATCCCTTCCCACGGCCCGCGTTGCGGGCCCGGTGGATTATTGACTTCGCAGGCGCGCGTTTCGCCTCGACTGGAGAAAGCTACATGAAAAACACCGCCAAGACCTTGACACTGACAGCGAAGAAAGCGCCGGCAAAAAGCGCGGCGCAGCTGGCAGTGCCGAAAACCGCGACCTCCTACTTCCTCGAAACGGAAGTGGCGGCCGGCGCCCCTGCGGCCAAGGTGACGGTGGTAAAAACGCGCTCGCGCCTGGCGTCCCTGAAAGCGGCCCAGGCCGGGCAGGCGGACGAGGCCTTGCAAGCGGCGCAACTCCAGCCGGAGCAGTTCGACGAAGCCGCCGCGGCCGGTGCCGATGCCGCCGATGCGCTCGCCGCCAGCCTGGCCGCCGACGCGGTGACGCCGCAAGCCGATCCGGCGCCGCAAGCCGCCCCAGCTGCCGCCGCTGTTTCCGACGACACCACCAATATCGGCGATGCCGCCGAAGCCGGTGCCGACTTCGATCCGACGCCGGCCCCATCCGCGCCGGCCGCGCCGCCGGTCATCGTGCGCAAGCGCGTGTCCAAGCTGGCCGCCCTGAAAGCCGCCGCCGATGACACTGCCCAAGCTGCCGAAGTGCCGGCCGCCCAGCCTGCCGCCGCCACTGCCGCAACCGCCGCCACTGCCGCCACATCCAGCGCGGAACAGCCGGCCGCACGCGTGGTTCGCACCCGCACCGCGCGCCGCGTGGAGCCGGGCACGACCGCCGTCCCGAGCACGCCCACCGGCACCGTCAGCACCACCACCGACGCCGCCACGCTGGCCGCGATCGACACCTCCGGCTATACCCTGCCGGGCGTGAAGGTGCCGGGCCGCCGCGGCCGCAAGCCGAGCGAGTTCATGCCGGAAAACGACGAGATCGCCGCGCTGAACGCGGTCGAGCGCGCCGAGATGAAGGCGGCGTCCAAGCTGCGCGAGCGCAAGGCCAAGGGCATTCCGGCCATCCTCAACGCCGACCAGGGCTTCTCGAGCGAAGAGATCGAAAAGCGCCGCACCCAGCTGAAGAACCTGATCAACATGGGCAAGGAGCGCGGCTACCTGACCCATGCGGAGATCAACGACCAGCTGCCGGAAAACATCATCGATCCTGAACAGATCGAAGGCATCATCGCGACCTTCAACGACATGGGCATCGCCGTCTACGAGCGCGCCCCGGAAGCCGAAATGATGCTGCTGTCGGACGCGGTCGTGACCCCGACCAGCGAAGACGAGGTGGAGGCCGCTGCCGCCACCGCGCTGTCGACCGTGGATTCCGACTTCGGCCGCACCACCGACCCGGTCCGGATGTACATGCGCGAAATGGGCGCGGTGTCGCTGCTGACCCGCGAAGGCGAGATCGCGATCGCCAAGCGCATCGAGGAAGGCCTGAAGGACATGGTGCAGGCGATCTCGGCCTGCCCGGTGACGATCTCGGAAATCATCGCACTGTCGCACAAGATTTCCAGCGACGAGCTGAAGATCGATGACGTGGTGGACGGTTTCGTCGACCACAACGAGGGCGCGGCCCCGGCGCCGGCCGCGGCGGCTTCCGGTTCGGACGACGACGACGAGGAAGACGAGGAAGAGGACGAGGAAGAGGGCGACGTCAGCGGCAGTGCCGCCGCCGGCTACTCGGCCGAACAGCTGGCCGCGCTGCGCAAGAACGCGCTGGACAAGTTCGCCGTCATCGAAAAGCAGTTCGACAAGATGGGCCACGCCTTCAAGACCCAGGGTTATGGCTCGCTGCAGTACATCGCGGCCCAGGACGTGATCACCACCGAACTGCTTGGCATCCGCTTCACCGCCAAGATCGTGGAAAAGCTGTGCGACAGCCTGCGCGGCCAGATGGACGAAGTGCGTGCCATCGAACGCGCGGTGCTGGACATCTGCGTCAACCGCTGCGGCATGCCGCGCGCCCACTTCATCAAGGTGTTCCCGGGTAACGAGACCGACCTCGAGTGGGTGCAGCGCGAAGTCGATTGCGCCTATCCGTACAGCGCGGTGCTGAGCCGTAACGCGCCGGCGATCATGGAACTGCAGCAGCGCATGATCGATCTGCAGGCACGCGTGGCGCTGCCACTGGCGGACCTGCGCAAGATCAACAAGCAGATGGCCGCCGGTGAAAAGCGCGCACGTACCGCGAAGCGCGAGATGACCGTGGCCAACCTGCGCCTGGTGATCTCGATCGCGAAAAAATACATCAACCGCGGCCTGCAATTCCTCGACCTGATCCAGGAAGGCAATATCGGCCTGCTGAAGGCAGTCGACAAGTTCGAATACCGTCGTGGCTACAAATTCTCGACCTATGCGACCTGGTGGATCCGCCAGGCGATCACGCGTTCGATCGCCGACATGGCGCGCACCATCCGGGTGCCGGTGCACATGATCGAAACGATCAACAAGATGAACCGCATCTCGCGCCAGATCATGCAGGAAACCGGTACCGAGCCGGACATGGCGACCCTGGCCGCCAAGATGGAGATGCCGGAATCGAAGGTGCGCGAGATCATGAAGATCGCGAAAGAGCCGATTTCGATGGAAACCCCGATGGGCGAGGACGGTGATTCCCAGCTCGGCGACTTCATCGAGGACAACGCGACCCTGGCGCCGCTGGAAGCCGCGATGCACGCGTCGATGCGTGGCGTGATCAAGGAAGTGCTGGATTCGCTGACCCCGCGCGAAGCGAAAGTGCTGCGCATGCGCTACGGCGTCGAAATGTCGAACGACCACACGCTGGAAGAGGTCGGCAAGCAGTTCGACGTCACCCGCGAGCGGATTCGCCAGATCGAAGCCAAGGCGATGAGCAAGCTGCGCCAGCCTTCGCGCTCGGACAAGCTCAAGACCTTCTTGCAGAATCAATAATTTGCATGAAACTAACGCGCGCCGCATAAAGCGCGCCTAGACATAGACTCCGGTGTTCCAGCCCGGAGTCTTTTTTTTGGCAATTTCCTGTGACAATCGGTGAGTTTCGTCAATTGTGGCTTGCGCGCAATTGTCTCTAAAATACCAAACATATTTGTTACGGAATTGTAACAGCGGCTGTTACATACACGCATGCACCTTTAAAATCCGCCTTTCCGCGCGCGCCCATGCACGCCGCATCGTATTTACTTAAGAGATCGATATGTCTGACGATAAGCAATCCCCATCGCGCCGGACCCTTCTGAAGAGTCTGGTATTCGTGCCGATGGCGGCGGGTGCCGGCGCCGTGATCCAAGGCGGCCTGCAGAACGCGGGTGCCGCTGCCACGGCCGCGCCGGAAGGCAAGCCGGATGCCTACACCCCCAAATTCTTCAACGCCGACGAATGGCGTTTCCTGAATGCCGCGGTCGACCGCCTGATCCCGCATGACGACAACGGCCCGGGCGCGGTGGAACTGGGCGTGCCCGGCTTCATCGACCGCCACATGCAGACCCCGTATGCGGCCGGCAGCATCTGGTACATGCAGGGCCCATGGCTCGACGCCAAGCCGGAATTCGGCTACCAGGGCCGGCTGCCGCTGCGCGACATCCTGCGCGTCGGCATCAAGAACGTCGACGCCCACTGCGTGCAGAACTTCGGCGGCAAGAAGTTCGCCGACCTCGAGCACGCCCAGCAGGAGGACCTGCTGCGGGCGCTGGAAACCAGCAAGCTCAAGCTGCCGGACATCGCCCCCAAGATGTTCTTTGCCAACCTGCTGGCGGAAACCCGCAACGGCTACTTCGCCGATCCTGGCCATGGCGGCAACAAGAACATGGGTGCGTGGAAGATGATCGGTTATCCGGGCTACCGCGCCGACTACCTCGATTGGGTCACCGTGCGCGACCGGCCGTACCCGATTCCGCCGGTGGACATGGCAGGGCATAGAGGTTAAAGCTTAAAGGACAAGTAATGGCAAATGTAAAGAATAAAGTCGACGCCGTGATCGTCGGCGCCGGCTGGACCGGCGCGATCCTGGCGAAGGAACTGACCGACCAGGGCTTGCACGTGGTCTGCATCGAACGCGGCCCGGACCGCGACACCGTCCCCGATTTCGCTTATCCGCGCGTGGTCGACGAGCTGGAAGGCTCCGTGCACCGCCGCTACCTGCAGGCGCTGTCCCAGGAAACCCTGACCATCCGCCACGGCGTCAGCGACGTCGCGGTGCCGTACCGCCAGATGGGCTCGTTCAAGCCGGGCACCGGCGTCGGCGGCGCCGGCAGCCACTGGTCGGGCGCCCACTTCCGCGCACTGCCGGAAGACTTCACCGTGCGCTCCAGCCTGGAGCAGCGCTACGGCAAGAAGTTCGTGCCTGAGAACATGACGGTCCAGGATTTCCCGGTCACCTATGAGGAACTGGAACCGCATTACGACCACTTCGAGTATGTCTGCGGCACCTCCGGCAAGGCCGGCGTGCTGAACGGCACCGTGGTCGAAGGCGGTAATCCCTATGAAGGCTCGCGCAAGCGCGAATACCCGCTCGGTCCCAACCCGAATTACCTGGGTGCCGAGATGTTTTACAAGGCTGCCAAGGAAATGGGCTATCACGCCTATCCGATTCCGGCCTCGAACGCTTCGGCGGCCTACATCAACCCTTACGGTTGCCAGATGGGGCCGTGTAACTTCTGCGGCTTCTGCTCGGACTACGGCTGCCTGAATTATTCCAAGGCCAGCCCGAACGCCAACATCTGGCCGGTCGTGCGCGGGCGCAAGAACTTCGAGATGCGCACCCACTCGCAGGTGCTGAAGGTCAATTTGTCGGACGACAAGAAGACCGCCACCGGCGTCACCTACCTCGACGCCCAGGGCCAGGAAACCGAGCAGCCGGCGGACCTGGTGCTGCTGTGCGCCTTCTCGCTGTACAACGTGCACCTGATGCTGGTGTCGGGCATCGGTACCCCGTATGACCCGGAAACCAAGACCGGTACCATCGGCCGCAATTATTCGTACCAGAACCTGAACCGCGTCAACCTGTTCTTCGACGAGAGCGTGCAGGCCAATCCCTTCATCGGCATCGGCGGCGGCGGCGCCACCTTCGATGACCTGAACGGCAAGCAGAACGACAGCAGCAAGACCGGCTTCATCGGCGGCGGCATCGTCTGGGCGCGCCAGCCCGGCAGCGGCCCGGTGCGCGGCATCGCCACGCCGCCGGGCGTGCCGAACTGGGGCAGCGCCTGGAAGAAGAGCGTCAAGGAAGTGTTCCGCCACCAGTTCTACTTCGAGGTGCAGGGTTCCTGCATGTCCTACGACGATGCCTACCTGAGCCTGGATCCGACCTACAAGGATGCCTTCGGCCGTCCGCTGCTGCGCATGACCTTCAACTGGCACGACAACGAAGTCAAGGCCTCGCAATTCCTGGTGGGCAAGGCCCTGGAAATGTCCAAGGTGCTCAACCCGATGGCGACCAAGGGCGATGCCAAGAAGGACGGCCAGCTGTACGACGTCACCCAGTACCAGTCGACCCACACCTGCGGCGGCGCGATCATGGGCAAGGATCCGAAGACCTCGGCCCTGAACAAGTACCTGCAGTCCTGGGACGTGTCGAACGTGTTCGCGCCCGGCGCCAACGCCTTCCCGCAGAACAACGGCTACAACCCGACCGGCATGGTCGGCGCGCTGGCCTACTGGTGCGCGACGGCGATCCGCCAGCAATACCTGAAGAACCCAGGCCCTCTGGTGCAAGCATAAGGACACGACGAGCATGACCAAGCGTTCCAATAAAAAAGCCCTGATCGCCGTCCTCGCGGTGATCGTGCTGGTGTTCGTCGCGGCCCTGGCCTATGCCTTGAGCCCGAGCACGACCCGCGCCATCCCGACCCAGGCCGCCACGGTCGACCAGGCCCAGCTGGTCGAGGCCGGCCGCTACGTGGCCGCTGCCTCCGACTGTATCGCCTGCCACACGGTGTCGGGCGGCAAGCCTTTCGCCGGCGGACGTCCGGTGCATTCGCCGATCGGCGACATGTACTCGACCAACATCACGCCGGACAAGGCCACCGGCATCGGCAACTACAGCCTGAACGACTTCGACCGCGCGATCCGCCACGGCATCCGCGCCGACGGCACCTCGCTGTACCCGGCGATGCCTTATCCGTCGTACGCCAAGATGAGCGACCAGGACATCCGTGCCCTGTACGCCTTCTTCATGCACGGCGTGGCCCCGGTCAACGCCAACAACCGCCAGAACGACATCACCTGGCCGCTGTCGATCCGCTGGCCGATGGCGATCTGGCGCAAGACCTTTGCCCCGGCCGACATGGCACCGCTGGACCTGAGCAAGTACCAGAGCGAAGCGCTGGCACGCGGTGCCTACCTGGTGCAGGGCCCGGGCCACTGCGGCACCTGCCACACGCCGCGCGCCGTCACCATGCAGGAAAAGGCGCTCGACGAACGCGAAGGCAAGGAATTCCTGGCGGGCGGTCCGCTGATCGACGGCTGGCGCGCGGTCAACCTGCGCGGCGACAAGGTCGACGGCCTGGGCTCGTGGACCGAGCAGGACATCGTCGACACCCTGCGCACCGGCCGTAACGGCGCCACCGCCGTGGTCGGCGGTCCGATGAACGACGTGGTCGCCCACAGCATGCAGTTCGTCAACGATGGCGACCTGCACGCGATCGCGGCCTACCTGAAGTCGCTGCCCGCCACCGGCGCCAGCAAGTCGACCTTCACGCCCGATCCGAAGACCACGCAGCTGCTGAATTCCGGCCAGGACCGCGACAACCGCGGCGCCCAGCTCTACCTCGACAACTGCAACGCCTGCCACCGCAGCGACGGTCATTCGAACCGCATCACCTTCCCGGCGCTGCCGGGCAACCCGACCGTGCTGGCCGATGACGCGACCTCGCTGATCCGCCTGGTGCTGGCCGGCAGCCGCCTGCCGTCGACCCAGCTGCGGCCGTCGGACCTGGCGATGCCGGGCTTCGCCTGGCGCCTGTCGGACGAGGAAACCGCGCAAGTGGTGACCTTCGTGCGCCAGGGCTGGGGCAACCACGCGAGCGAAGTCAGCGCGTCGGATGTCGCCAAGGTACGCAAGGCAATCCAGAAGGATGGCGGCGTGGACATGGACAAGCGCGACACTTCGCACTAACAGCGCGCACTAATCCGTTCCCACGTAACTGATGAAAGGCGATACCGCAAGGTGTCGCCTTTTTTTGTTGTGGCGATCAAACAAGTGTTTGCACACTCCCTCATATTTCTTCACAGTAATCGTGTGGCGCTGGCCTCGCGCCGCCGTCTCTTGGATACTGTGCGTTTTCTCATTCGAACTGCATCACATGCCGAATTTGCGTCCCCTCCTGCGTCCGCTCTGCCTGTCCCTCGCTGTCCTGTGCAGCTCCACCGTGTCGCCCGCCCATGCCGGCGACGACGGCATCGAAACCGATCGCCCCGACTTCGTCGAGTCCAGCAAGGTGGTCGGCAAGGGCCGCCTCCAGCTCGAAACCAGCGCCGCCTGGGAACGCCAGCGCGACGACGCGCTGCACAGCCGCACGCTCACCACGCCGACCCTGCTGCGCTTCGGCCTCGGCGAGAGCACAGAATTGCGCTTCGAGACCGAGGGCCGCAGCATCCACCACGACGTCGATCCGGCCAGCGGCGCGCGCGAGATCACGGCCGGCTGGGCCGACACCGAGGTCGGCGTCAAATGGCACCTGGCCGACGGCCAGGGCGGCAAGCCTTCGCTCGGCGTGCTGCTGCACACCTTGCTGCCGAGCGGCAGTGCATCCGAACGCGGCCATGGCCTGCGGCCGTCGCTGCGTTTGTCGGCCGAGTGGGAATTGCCGGGCGATTATTCGTTCGGCGTGATGCCGGGATTGGCCAGCGACAGTGATGACAATGGATCGCGCTATGGCTACGGCATCCTGGCCGCCAGCCTCGGCAAGGATTTCGGCGAGCGCACCCATGCCTTCGTCGAACTGGCCGCGCCCCAGATCGCCGGCGCCGGCCATGGCGGCACCCAGCTGTTCTTCGATACCGGTGCCAGCTACCGCATCAACGACGATTGCCAGGTCGATTTCGCCGTGACGCATGGTTTGAACCACCGCACGCCGGACCTGGGACTGGCGTTCGGCATCTCGGTGCGGCGCTGAAGAGGGGGGCGGCCGGGCGCGCGAAAGTTGCCCGTTCGTAAATAAGCCATGTTATCCTGCCGTCAAGTTATTCGACGGCAGGGCTGACCATGGCAGAGCAGGAAATCGCGAAACACGGCAAGCAGGTGATCCGCCTGCTCACCACCAAAGAGCACGGCGCCGCGTACCGGCTGCGCGAGATCGGCATCGAATTCGCCACCATCCTGTTCGCGGTCTTGCTGAGCATCTGGCTGCACGGCTGGAGCGAGCACCGTCACCAGCAGCAGGAAGTACGCACCTTCCTGGGCGGGCTCAAGAAGGACCTGCAGAACGATATCGGTACGCTCGACGAAATGGCCGGCGCCTACCGTAGCTTCGATGCCACCTACCGTTACCTGGCCGCGCTGGCACCCGAGGGGACGCCGGACGAGCGCTTCGACGCGACCTACAAGAGCATGGACAGCAACTGGTTCTTTATCCCGAACAAGAGCCGCTACGATGGCTTCCTGATGAGCGGCAAGCTGACCAACATCGAAGATCCCGAACTCTTGAGCGCGGTTCTCTGGCTGTACCAAGGCATGCTGCCGCAGGTGCAGTTGTCGGAAGGTGGCTGGCAGGGAAGCCAGCGCAAGTTGCGCGACTACCGCGACGATGTCCTGGTCGAGGACGGCGACCAGGATTACTACCGCCTGCTGACCTCGCCCAAGGGCAAGCGCCTGCTGAAGCAGATGCTGACCACCGACCAGCATTACGCCCGCTACCGCGAGTACGTGGCACGCAGCAAGGCGATCATCAAGATGATCGATGCCTATCCAGGCATGGCCGGGCACTGAGGCGCCCGACCCGCATTCCTTCGGCCGTATCTCTTACCCGGTATTGCGCAAGCCCGCCGCCACCCCGTTGATCGACAGGTGGATGCCGCGGTGCACCCGCTCGTCCACCTGGCCGGCATCGCCCGCCAGCGCGCGGTGGCGCTGGATCAGTTCCACCTGCAGGTGATTCAGCGGATCGAGGTAGGCGAAACGGTTCTGGATCGAGCGCGCCAGCAGCGGGTTGCCGACCAGGCGCTCGTCGTTGCCGGTCACCAGTTCCAGGCAGCGCAGGGTCTCGTTGTACTCGGCCGCGATGCGCGCGAAGATGCGTTCGCGCAGTTCGGCGTCCGGTACCAGCTCGGCGTAGCGTGAGGCGATCGCGAGGTCGGTCTTGGCCAGCACCATGTCCATGTTGGACAGCAGGGTGGCGAAGAAAGGCCATTCCTTGCCCATCGCGCGCAAGGTGGCCAGGCGCTCTTCCTGGTCGCCGTCGGCAACCCAGCTGGAGACCGCGGCGCCGAAGCCGAACCAGCCCGGCAGCAGCAGGCGGCACTGGCCCCACGAAAAGCCCCAGGGAATCGCGCGCAAGTCTTCGATGCGCCGGGTCGACTTGCGCGAGGCCGGGCGCGAACCCAGGTTCAGTTCGGCGATCTCGGCGATCGGCGTGGCGGCGAAGAAGTAATCGGTGAAGCCCGGGGTCTCGTACACCAGGTTGCGATAGGCTTTATAGGCGCGCTCGGACAGCTCGGCCATCACGGCCTCGAAACGCTGCAGCTGGGCCACCTGCGCCTGGTCCTGGCCATGCGGCATCAGGCCGGCTTCCAGGGTCGCCGCCACCAGCAGCTCGAGGTTGCGGCGGCCGATCTCCGGATTCGAGAACTTCGACGAGATGATCTCGCCCTGTTCGGTCAGGCGGATCTGGCCGTTGACGGTGCCCGGCGGCTGCGCCAGGATCGCATCGTAGCTCGGTCCGCCGCCGCGGCCGACGGTGCCGCCGCGGCCGTGGAACAGGCGCAGCTTGACCCTGGCGTCGCTGAACACCTGCACCAGCTTCAGTTCGGCCTGGTACAGCTCCCAGGTCGAGGTCAGGAAGCCGCCGTCCTTGTTCGAATCGGAATAACCGAGCATGACTTCCTGCAGGCGACCCTGGTGCTCGATCAGTTGCGCCACCAGCGGCAGCGCCATCCATTCGCCCATGATGGCGCCGGCGCGCTGCAGGTCGGGGATGGTTTCGAACAGCGGGATCACCATCACGTCGTGGCTGCCCTGGCCCGGACGCAGCAGGCCGGTTTCCTTTTGCAGAAGCAGCACTTCCAGCAGGTCGGACACGGTTTCGGTGTGCGAGATGATGTAGTTGCGGATCGCGCGGACGCCGTAGCGCTGGCGGATCTCGCGCGCGGCGCGCAGCACGCCCAGTTCGGATTCGGCGGTCTCGGAATAGCTTTCGTAGGGCGTGTACAGCAGGCGTGGCTGGGCCAGCTCGTCCAGCAGCAGTTTGACCTTGGCGGCTTCGTCGAGGGCGGCATAGTCGGCCTGCACGCCGGCGCGTTCGAACAGCTCGGCCAGCACGCGTTCGTGCACGTCCGAACTCTGGCGCATGTCGAGCGAGGCCAGGTGGAAGCCGAAGATCAGCGCCGCGCGCATCAGGCCGTGCAGGCGCGGCTGCACCAGGATGGCGCCGAAGTTCTCTTCCAGCGACGCGGCCAGCACGCTCAGCTCGGCGTGGAATTCTTCCGGATGGGCATACGGGTCGGCATGCCCGACTTCCTTGCGCAGGATGTTGGACGCGCCCAGTTCGCGCGCGGTGGCGGCCAGGCGCGCGTAGATGCCGATCAGGGCGCGCCGGTAAGGTTCGTCGCTGCGGTGCGGCGAATGGTCGGGCGAGGCGTCGGCCAGCGCCTGCAGATGCTGGCTGGCCGGCACCAGCAGGGTCGACACCGACAGCTCGGCGCCTAGCGCATGCACCTCGTCCAGGTAGAAGTCGAACACCGTGGTGGCCTGGCGCACCAGCGCGCGCTCCATCGTGGCGGCATTGACGTTGGGGTTGCCGTCGCGGTCGCCGCCGATCCAGCTGCCCATCTGCATGTAGGTGGCATCGTGCAGCGTGACGGGATCGGTGCCGAAATGGGTCGCCAGTTCCTCGCCGATGTCGTCGTACAGGGCCGGCAGTTCACGCAGGAAGGTGATGCGGTAGTAGGACAGGGCGTTCTCGATCTCGTCCGCCACGGTCAGCTTTTCGTAGCGCAGCATGCGCGTCTGCCAGAGGGTCGCGATGCGCGCCTGCAGCAGTTGCAGGTTGCGCTTGGCTTCCTTGGGCGTGAGCGCCAGGTCGCGTTCGGCCAGCAGGCGCGCGATGTCGTGCTCGGCGTCGAGGATGCTCTTGCGCTGCACCTCGGTCGGGTGGGCGGTCAGCACCGGCGAGATCAGCGCGTCGCGCATGAAGGTTTCCACGGTCTTCTTGTCGACGCCGGCGTCCTTGATGCGCTCGAGCGCATAGGCGACCGTCGAAGCATGCGCTTTGGCGCCGCGCAGCAAATGGGCGCGGCGGCGCCGGATGTGGTGCTGGTCCTCGGCGATGTTGGCGAGGTGCGAGAAATAGGAAAAGGCGCGCACCACCGACAGGGTCTGGTTGCGCGACAGTTTCTTGAGCAGGGTGGTGAGCTCCTTGCCGGCCGCCGGGTCGTCCCAGCGGCGGAAGCGTACGGCGGTCTGGCGCACGGTCTCGACCACGTCGAAGACTTCTTCGCCCTCCTGGTCGCGCAGCACGTCGCCGAGCAGGCGGCCGAGCAGGCGGATGTCTTCCTTCAGGGGCGCGTCCTTGTCGTCGCCGGCGCTGGCAGGCAGGTCGGTCGGTGCAGGGGCTTGCAGATCAGGTGCGGCGGGTTTGTCCATTATCGATCACACAGTAATTGTTCAACAATCGTACAGGGGAGGGGGCGGCGGCGCCCGGCCGGCGGTGGGCCGGCGCATGGGCAAACCGCGGCGCCAGACTGCAGCGCGGTGCATGCTAAAATTTGTGACCTTAGGCATGGCGCATCGAATTAACCGGCGCTGGCCGATCCAGGCGCAACGACAGTGAAAGAATCCGTTTTGAACTCGAATACCAGTAATACCGCGGCCGCGCAGATTCCGGCGACACTCATTATTGCATCGCGCGAAAGCCGGCTGGCCATGTGGCAGGCCACGCACGTGCGCGACCGGCTCGCGGCATTATATCCGCATTGCCGTATTGATATCCTTGGAATGACCACGCGCGGCGACCAGATCCTCGACAAGACCCTGTCCAAGGTCGGCGGCAAGGGCTTGTTCGTCAAGGAACTCGAGATCGCGCTGGCCGAAGGCCGCGCCGACCTCGCCGTGCACTCGCTCAAGGACGTGCCGATGGACTTGCCGGACGGTTTCCGCCTGTCGACCGTGCTCGAGCGTGAAGACCCGCGCGACGCCTTCGTCTCCAACGACTACGACAGCCTGGCCGCGCTGCCCGCCGGCAGCATCGTCGGCACCAGCAGCCTGCGCCGCCAGTCGCTGATCGCGGCGCGCTACCCGCAACTGGTCATCAAGCCGCTGCGCGGCAACCTGGACACCCGCCTGGGCAAGCTCGACCGTGGCGACTACGCCGCCATCATCCTGGCCGCCGCCGGCCTCAAGCGCCTCGGGCTGGAACGCCGCATCCGCGCCTATCTGTCGGTCGAGGACAGCCTGCCGGCCGCCGGCCAGGGCGCGATGGCGATCGAGATCGTGGCCGGCGAACGCAGCGACGGCATCGACCTGGCCGCGCTGCTGTCGCCGCTGAACCACGAAGCGACCCTGCATGCCGTCATGGCCGAACGCAAGGTCTCGAAGATGTTCGGCGCCAGCTGCCAGATCCCGCTGGCGGCGCACGCGACGGTCGAGGGCACCGAACTGCACCTGCGCGCGATGGTGGCGACGCCGGACGGCCGCCGCAGCGCCTTCGCCGAGGCATCCGGCCCGGCGGCCCTGCCGGAAGCGGTGGGCGAGCAGGTGGCGCACCTGCTGGAGCAGCAGGATGCCGCTGCGATCCTGGCCGAGTGCAAGGCCGAGGCCGCGGCCGAGGTCACGGTCAATGCTGCGGCCGATGCCGCGGTGGAGTCCGGGACCGGCGCTGCGGCCGGGGCCGGCGACGCAGCCGCCGGCGGCGATGCCTGAAGCGGACCGCGGCGCGGCGGCAGGCATCGGTGCGCCGGCGGCGACTGCGGCAGCCGGGTTGTCCGCCGCGGCGTCTGCGTCCAGCCCGGAGGCAAGCGCAGCGCTGGTGGTGATCACCCGCCCGCGGCGCCAGGCCGAGCCGCTGGCCGCGGCGGTGGCGGCGATCGGACGCACGCCGGTGATCCTGCCGCTGCTGGAGATTTCCCCCGCCGTGGACCAGGCCGCGCTGGCGCAGGTCCTGGGCCGGCTGCGCGAGTATGCGCTGGTGGCCTTCGTCTCGCCGAACGCGGTCGATGCCGCCTTTGCCCACATCGGCGCCTGGCCGGACGGCGTCGACATCGCCGTGGTGGGCGAGGGCAGCCGTGCGGCGCTGGCCCAGCATGGCGTCGATGGCACGAGGGTGGCGATCCACAGTCCGCGCGATCCGGCGCGCAGCGACTCCGAACAACTCTTGCAGGCCCTCGACCTGGCGCGCCTGGCCGGCCGCCGCGCGCTGGTGGTGCGTGGCGACGGCGGGCGCGAACTCTTGCCCGACGCCCTGCGCGCGGCCGGCTGCACTGTGGAGACGGTGGCGGCTTACCGGCGCGCGGTGCCGCGCCTGGATCCCGGCTTGGCGGCCTCGCTGCGCGACTTGCTGGCGCGGCGCAACGACTGGATTGTCACCAGCTCGGAAGCCTTGCGTGGGCTCATGGGGCTGGCGCATGAGTTGGCTGCAGAACCCGCGCCGGCGTCCGGTTCACAGTTTGAAACAAGGTCAATTGTTGCGGATTTACAACATCAACACCTGATCGTTCCGCACGCCAGGATCGCGGATACCGCATGGGCACTGGGTTTCACCGCAGTGACGCTCACCGGCTCCGGCGACGAGCGTTTGCTTGCCGCGTTACAATCATGAGCATGAACGAATTGCCCAACAATCCAGACAAACCGAATGGCGGCGTTCCGGTGGCGCCGGACAGCTATCCCGCAGCCGTGCCCGCGCCCTCACTGGAACCGCGCGTGCCCGACACGCCGTCCGGCCTGGGTGGCTTGCTGAGCAAGCCGCAGAACGTGGCCATCCTGGCGCTGGCGGTGCTCCTGGCGCTGCAGACCTGGTCGACCCACAGCCGCTTCAACAAGCTGCGCGAAGACGTCGCGCGCACGCTCCAGAAAGACAACGCCTCCAACGCCGAGACCGCGCAACTGGTGCGCGAGACCCGCGAAACCGCCAAGGAATTGCAGGTCAAGGTGGGCGTGCTGGAAAGCCGCCAGACCGAATCCCAGAGCCAGCAGGCCGCGCTGGAACAGATGTACCAGGACATTTCGAAGAACCGCGACGAATGGGCGCTCTCCGAGATCGAGCAGGTGCTGTCCACCGCCAGCCAGCAGCTGCAGCTGGCCGGCAACGTGCAGGGCGCGCTGATCGCGCTGCAGAACGCCGACCGTTCGCTGTCGCGTTCCGACAAGCCGCAGTTCATCACCATCCGCCGCGCGATCGCGCGCGACATCGATAAATTGAAGGCGCTGCCCTCGGTCGACCAGGCCGGCATCGCGCTGCGCCTGGACAACGTGATCGGCCAGATCGACAACCTGCCGCTGCTGTCCGACGAAAAACCGGCCGAGCCGCAGGCGCCGCGGCGCGTGGCGGCCGCCCGCAAAGGGTCCATGCCGGCAACGGCGGCGCCGATGGCGGCCGCACAGCCGACCGCACCCGAAGCACTGGGCCTGGGCCAGCGCGTCACCGAGACCTGGCGCAACTGGAGCCACGAGATGTGGGACGACATCCGCCAGCTGGTCCGGGTGCGCACCGTGGACACGCCGGAAGCCTTGATGCTGTCGCCGAGCGAATCGTATTTCGTGCGCGAGAACCTGAAGCTGCGTTTGCTGAACGCGCGCTTGGCGCTGTTGTCGCGCAACGAAGGCACCTTCCGCGACGATCTCAACAGTGCCCAGGAGCAGATGCTCAAGTACTTCGACGTGCGCGCCCGTTCGACCCAGGGCGCGCAGGCACTGCTGCGCCAGGTGCAGGCCAACAATGTGTCGATCGACGTGCCGGACCTGTCGGAGAGCCTCAACGCCGTGCGCAATTACAAAACCAAGTCCTGAATTGAAATCCTGAGTCCGACGATGCGTTTACTCCTCTGGTTGGTCGCCCTGATGGCCGCCGCGATCGGCATCGCCGTGACCGCGCGCTTCAATCCCGGCAACGTGGTGTTCTTCTACCCGCCGCACCGGATCGACATGTCGCTGAACCTGTTCGTGGTGCTGGCGGCGCTGCTGTTCCTGCTGCTGTACGCCCTGCTGCGCGCGGTGCGCGCCACCCTCGGCATGCCCGAGCGCGTGGCCGAATACCGCTTCCGCAAGCGCGAGCGCGAAGCCAACCGCGGCCTGCGCGATGCCCTGAAAGCCTTGTTCGAAGGCCGCTTCGGCCATGCCGAGAAAGCCGCCAAGCGCGCCGCCGAACTGCCAGAGAACGCCGGCCTGGCGGCCCTGATCGGCGCCCGCGCCGCCCACCGCATGCGTGAACCGGCGCGCCGCGACGCCTGGCTGGCCGGCACCGTGCACGATGCCAACCTCAAGACCGCGCGCCTGATGACGGTCACCGAACTGCTGGTCGACGAGCACAAGCCGGAAGCCGCGCTGGAAGCCGTCGCGGAACTCAACGCCAGCGGCCAGCGCCACATCCATGCGCTGCAATGGGCCATGAAAGCCAACCAGCAGGCCCGCAACTGGCCGGAAGTGCTGCGCCTGGTGCGCATCCTGGACAAGCGCAACGCCCTGCATCCGGCGCTGTCGGCACGCCTGCGCGAGCTGGCCTACGAAGCCCTGCTGTCCGAGAGCGGCCACGATGGCGAATCGATCCGCCGCGTGTGGGCGGGCGTGCCGGCCGCCGACCGCACCCAGCCCGCGATCGCCGCGCGCGCCGCCGCCGCCCTGAATGCGCGCGGCCTGCACGACGAGGCGCGCGTGATCGTCGAGGACGCGCTCAAGGCCGGCTGGGACGAACGCGTGGTGCGCGCCTACCGCGATGCCGCCGGCCCGGAAGGTTCGCCGACCCTGCTGGCCCAGATCGAGAATTGCGAAGCCTGGCTGCGCGCGCATCCGAACGACGCGCAGCTGGCGCTCACGCTGGGTTCGCTGTGCCTGCGCCAGAAGCTGTGGGGCAAGGGCCAGCGCTATCTGGAAGCCGCACTGTCGGATGCCACCGATGCCGTCACGGTGCGCGAAGCCCACCTGAAGCTGGCGCAGTTGCACGAGGCACTCGGTCAGCAGGACGAGGCGAACCGCCATTACCGGCTGTGTGCGCTTGCCAACCTGATCTAGCCGCGCGTGGCACACAAGCCGGGCGATTCGCTATAATGGCCCCTTTATTGTTTTCCCAGCAACCGTATCCCAAGGACTAGCATGAGCCTGAATAACGTCAACGCCGGCCGCGATGTGCCGAACGACTTCAACGTCGTCATCGAAATCCCGATGAACGCCGATCCGGTCAAGTATGAAGTGGACAAGGAGTCCGGCGCGATCTTCGTCGACCGCTTCATGGGCACCGCCATGCACTACCCGTGCAACTACGGCTACATCCCCGACACCGTCGCCGATGACGGCGACCCGTGCGACGTGCTGGTCATCACCCCGTTTGCGCTGATCCCGGGTGTGGTGGTGCGCTGCCGCGTGCTGGGCGTGTTGAAGATGACCGACGAAGCCGGCGGCGATTCCAAGATCCTGGCCGTGCCGGTCGAGAAACTGCTGCCGCTGTACAGCAACCTGCAAAAGGTGGAAGACGTCCCTGAACTGACCCTGCGCCAGATCCAGCACTTCTTCGAACACTACAAGGACCTGGAAAAAGGCAAGTGGGTCAAGGTCGAAGGCTGGGAAGGCCCTGAATCCGCCAAGCAGGAAATTCTGAATGGCGTGAAGGCTTACCAGCAGTCCAAGCAATAATCCGCTTGTTGCCGCCCACCGCGGCGCTTGCATGAAAGGGCCGGCACCTTCGGGTGGCCGGCCCTTTTTGTTGTCGCCAGCTTGGCTTCACCGGCTTGGCCACCGGCTTCGCTTCACCAGCGTCGCTTCACCAGCCAATGTCCTGCAGCAGCGGATAGGTCAAGTCGCGCGGCGGCGTCACCTCGTGGGTGAGGTCGTCGTTGATCGACGGTTCCATCAACTGGTTCGGCTTGGCTTCGGTCGTGTAGTGCGACACCGTCGAGCCCGGCGAGTAGATGCTCGGGGTGTACAGCAGGATGCGTCCGGCGGCATCGGTGCCCGCCAGCCGCGTCGTATTCAGGCCGAGGCTGGCCACCACGCCGGACTGGTTGCGCGAGCGCCGCTGCAGGGCCGCCTTGAGCGTGACACCGTTGGCCTGGGTGACGCGCACCGAGGGAATCGCGATCGACGGGTCGCTGCCGCTCATGCCGGCCACGTCGCCCGGCTGGTTGTCGGCCACCACCATGGCGATCGCGCCGGCGTTCTGCACGTTCAGGGCCTTGGTGACGAAGTCGCAGGTGCCGCGGTCGACCAGGGCGATATTGCCGCGTACCGCCAGCGCGTTCAGGCTGCTGAGGGGCGTGCAGGCGGTGCCGCTGCCGTCGGCCTGGTCGACCACCGGCATCAGCTGGCCGCGCACCGGCGGGTTCGACAGCGCCGGACCGAAGCTGGCGTCGCCAACCTGGTAATCGCCGGCCGCGCCACCGGCGGCCGCGCCGGAAATGCCCAGGTTCGAGGACGGATCCAGCACCCGCGGCACGTTGGCGGTGACGATCGGACCGTTCCAGGACAGGCCGCGCCAGGTGATGGCCGAGGCCGCGCGCTGGGCCGGGGTCAGCTCGACCCAGGTGCGGTTGAGGCGGTTGTCGAGCAGGTAGTAATCCCAGATCGAGGGCAGATTCTGGATCTCCTGGCCGGTCTCGTCGTCGGTGAAGGTCTGGAAGCCCAGACCGTGCGCAAACTCGTGCAGCAGCACGGTCACCAGGTCGATGCCGTCGCCGAAATTGCGGTCCAGGCCCAGGTAGAAGCCGGAACCGGGCAGGCAGTCCGGGAACAGGCCGAGGCGCGAATTGAAGCGCGCGATAATGTGCGGCTCGCCCGGCGTGGCCACGTCTTCGCCGGCCAGCTTGCTGGCCAGGGCGCTCGGATACCAGGTGTTGGCGCGCGGCGCGTTCGGGAAGTCGGCCCAGATTTCATTGGCGCCGGCCGAACCCAGCACCGCGCTGGTGGCGTTGCAGGACAGTGGCACGAAGGAGGCACCGATGCGGATCGGCACGCTGCTGGTGAGGGTGGCGCCCCAGATGTCGGCCGCGCGCTGGAAAGCGTACAGGCGTTGCTGGCCGAGCGTGGTGCCGGGGTTGCCGCCGACCGGTGCGGCCGGGGTGGGGTCGTTGAAGCCGACACCCGGGTCGTTGAGGTTGACGATGGTGATGGTGGCGGCGGCATGGGCGGTGGAGGCGCCGACGGCGAGGGCGCCGCAGGCCAGGGCCATGATCACGCCGACGCTGGCGGCGGCGTTGGCGAGGCCTTGCAGGCGCGAGGGCCGGCTGCGCTGCGCTGCGGATTCAAGGCCAGGTTCCAGGCCGGCTTCCAGGCTGGTTTGCACAGCGCCTTGCTCGACGGATGGATCAGCGGGATTCATGGGCGTGCTCCTTGGGTTGGACCTTGCTCGGGCCGCTGGCGGCATGGACGGCATGCTCGGCGGCATCGCCGTCATGCAGGCATTCGCTGCTCAACTTGCCGTCGGCGCCGCGCGTGACGACTTCGTAGGCCATGGTTTTTTCGCCGAGGCGTACGCCGCGCGCACCGTTCTGACGGGCCAATGTTTGGGCTTGCGGCTGAGGCTTGGCGGTGGCGCCGGCGCCGAGGGCCGACGGTGTCCGTGGACGCAGGGCCTTCAACTCGTCCGCGGTCGGGGCACGCATCTTGCCGGTTTTGGCGTCGCGCACCACGACCATGCCGTCCTGGCCGGCTTGGGCCTGGACCCGGGGCTGTGATTCGGACTGCGGTGGCGTCTCGGTCTGAGCGCGGGCCTGCAGCGAGAATGCGGCGAGTGCGCAGAGTGCGGCCATGGTGCCGGCCGTCATGAATGTTGGCTTGGACATGATTTCCTCCCTCTCAGGTTTGCTGCCGGCGGCGTAGCAGGCCAAGCCCGCCCAGGCCCATGGCCAGCATGATCCAGGTCGACGGCTCGGGCACCGCCGTTACCACGCTGACCGAATCCAGGCCCACATAGTTCAGGGTGTCGGCCGGGCCCACGTAGCGGAAGGCGAAGCGACCGGCGCCCTCGGCCGCCACGGTGGCGCTGAAAACGTCCCAATCGGTCGGGTAACCGGCCGCGCCGCCCAGGGTCGTCAGCAGCGTCGAGAAGCTGCCGGGATCGGTATCGCTGCCGGCCGCGAAGCGCACTTCCAGCACGTCGTTGAAGCCTGGCGTGCCGTCGTGGCGGGTGGCGAAGTTCAGCACCGTGGTGCCGGACAAATCCAGCGTCGGGGTGATCAGCCAGTTGTCGACGTTGCCGGCGCCGTTGGCCGCGCTCAGGAAGTTGACTGCTGCATAGGAATCCGCCGCGCCGGCATAGGCGGGGAACAGCGCCGCATTGCCCTGGAACCAGGCGTTGCCGGCAGGCAGGCTATTGTTGACCTGCGCCCATCCGCTCAAGCCGCCGACGTTGTTGAATCCTTCGTTCAGGATTTCGACGCCGGCCGCCTGCGCCGCCGTGGAGCCCAATGCAGTCAGCGCGAGCAGCGCCGTCGCACACAAGGTTTTCGCGTGTTTCATGGAAAGCCCTTTCATGGAAGCCAGTAGGATGGTTGGAGGCTCGCGCTGGCCGGTCGACGAGACCACTGATGGGTTTATCTTATGAGCCGAATGACAACAAGCCTTGATCTTTAGCTAATGGCTGGGCTGGACAAATGAAGTCTCATGTTCCAGGCCCTGCGGGCCTGCGACATGAGACCTAGGGTGGACGCGGAGGGCTAGTCGGCTCGGTCGGTAGCGATGAATCAGCCAAAACGCAAGCGCCGTCCACGCGGTGATACGCGACGCCTGCTCCGTCGCGCACGCGAGCGGAGGGCGAAGGCAAGGAAGAAAAGAGAAGAACTCAGCGTTTCATGAAACGCCGCAAACGCAGCTTGCCGACAATCCCGATCGGGAAGAAGTAAACGGACAAAATGAAGAGCACCCCCAACCACAGCATCCAGCGGTCGGGATGCAGCGCCGCCGCCAGCATGGGCATGCCGGCCAGCGCCTCCGAAGCCTCTCCCATCAGGGTTTTCAGGTAGTTCTGCGCCAGGATGAACAGGGTGGCGCCCACCACCGCGCCATACATGGTTCCCATGCCGCCGATGACGACGATCAGCAGGATGTCGGTCATCACCTCGAAGCCGAGCGACGTCTTGGGGCCGACGTAGCGCAGCCACAGGGCCATCAGGGCGCCCGCCAGCGCTGCCACCACGGCCGCCAGCACATTGGCCCAGACCCGGTAGACCACGGTGCGGTAACCCAGCGCCTCGGCGCGGAACTCGTTTTCGCGGATCGCCTGCAGGACCCGGCCGAAAGGTGAATTCACCACCCGCAGCAGGAACAGGAACAGCAGCACGCAGCCGGAGAACACCAGGTAATAGGTGATCAGCCGGCCGTCGACGGCGCGTCCGAACAGGTCATGCTCGAACAAGGTGAAGCCGGGCGTCAGCAGCTCGGGCACGCCGAAGGTGCGGCCGTCCTCGCCGCCGGTGAAGTCGGACAACTGCGAGGCCAGTACCGCGAACGAGGAGGCCACCGCCAGCGTGATCATGGCGTAGAAGATGGCGCGCACGCGCAGCGCGAACAGGCCGATGACCAGGGCCAGCGCCACCGTCAGCAGCAGTGCCAGCGCCAGGCCGGCCAGGGCCACGGCCCAGGTCGGTTCGTCGACGCGCGCCAGGGCGATGCCGATGCCGTAGGCGCCGATGCCATAGAACATGGTGTGGGCAAAGGACACGATGCCGGTATAGCCCAGCAGCAGGTCGTAGGACGCCACCAGCACGATGTAGATGCAGATCGTGGCCGCCGTGTTGAGGGGGCGTTCGCCGGTGAACAGGAAGGGCGCCAGCAGCAGCCCGAGCACGATCGCGACCAGCACCACGCCGAGCAGGCGGCTGCGCGGCAAGTCGCCGGAAAGCAGTTTGATCAGCATGTCAATGCCTCGACCGCGAATACAGGCCTGCCGGGCGCCACAGCAGGATGGCGATCATCAGGATGATGTTCGACACCAGCGCGACCTTGGGCGCCAGGAAGCCGGCGTAGTTGCCGGCCAGCGCCATCAGCAGCGCGCCGATGAAGCAGCCGCCCACGGAGCCCAGGCCGCCGATGATGATGACGATGAAGACCATCACGGTGATGTCGGCGCCCATCGAGGCCGTCAGCGTTTCCTTGTACAGTCCCCACAGAACGCCGCCCAGGCCGGCCAGCGCCGAGCCGGCCGCGAATACCGCCACGAACAGGCGGCGGATGCGGTAGCCCAGGGCCTCGACCATCTCGCCGTTCTCGACGCCGGCGCGGATCAGGAGGCCGATCTTGGTGCGGTTGAGGGTCAGGAACATCGCCGCGAACACCAGCAGTCCGACCGCCACCGCCAGCAGGCGGTATTTCTCGATCGCGGCGTCACCGACGAAGATGGCGCCTCGCAGGGCGGCCGGCATCGGCAGCGGCAGTTGTTCGGCGCCCCAGATGACGTTGATCAGCTGTTCCGAGACGATCATGCCGCCCATGGTGATCAGGATCTGCTTCAGGTGCTGGCCGTAGACCGGCATGATGAGGACGCGCTCGAAGGCCCAGCCGAGCAGCGCCGTGACCGTCGTCGCCAGCAGCACGGCCAGCCCGAGCACGCCGAGGTTGGCCGCCAGCGAATCGATCTCGAGCCAGCCGCGCATCGGCAGCAGCACGGTGGTGGCGCTGAAGGCGCCCACTGCAACGAAGGCGCCGTGGCCGAAGTTGAGCACGTTCATCAGGCCGAACACCAGGGTCAGGCCGCTGGCCATGATGAAGATCATCATGCCCATCGCGAGGCCCGCAACGCTCAAGGTGATCCAGGTCGGAAAGCTGACGAAGGGCAGGGCGGCGAGCATCAGCAGGGGCACCAGCAGCAGGGGTGCGATGTCGCGGGGCGCCGCTGCCAGCGGGGCATCGGGATGCGCTTGTTGCGGCGCTGAGGCAGCGGCACCTGGAGCGAGAGGTAAAGGGGCACTCATGGTATCCGGCTTCCTGTTCATTGGTGTGTATCGAGCGCCAGGCCGAGCAGCCGCTGCTGCAGGGCCTCGTCCGCGGCCAGGTCCCGCATCGCGCCGGTATGCACGATGCGGCCGTCATCCATCACGCCGACGCTGTCGCCCAGGCGCCTGACGAAATGGAAGTTCTGCTCCACCAGCAGGATGGTGGTGCTGGTGTCTTTCAGTTCGCGGAAGGCAGCCATCAGGCTGTGCACGATGGCCGGCGCCAGGCCCTTGGTCGGCTCGTCGACCAACAGCAGCTTGCGCGGCTCGACGATCGCGCGCGCGATCGCCACCATCTGTTTCTGGCCGCCCGACAGATTCCCGGCCGGGGTGTGCCAGAATTTCTTCAAGGCCGGGAAGAAGCCGCAGATCCAGTCGACGCGCGCGGCGTCGAGCGGGCCGTTGGCCGCCGCCAGATACAGGTTCTCGCGCACGCTCAGGTCCGAGAACACCGCCATGCTTTCCGGGACATAGGCGATGCCGGCGCGCGCGATGTCGGGCGTGGGCAGTCTGGTGATGTCGCGGCCGTCGAACACGATGGAACCGCTGCTGGCCTTCCACATGCCCATGATGGTGCGCAGGGTGGTGGTCTTGCCGGCGCCGTTGCGGCCGAGCAGGACCGCCAGTCCACCGCGCGGCACCGCCAGGTCGACGCCCTGCAGGATGTGGTATTGGCCGATGTGGGTGTGGACGCCGGACAGGGTCAGGATGGGATCGGCTATTGTTTCATTCATGGACCGCTTCCTCTTCCGCACTGCCGAGATAGGCTTCCTGCACGATGGGCAAGCCCATCACCGCGGCCGGCTCGCCGTCCGCGACCAGGCTGCCGTTGTGCAGCACGATGATGCGGTCGGCCAGCGCGCGCACCACGTCCATCTTGTGCTCGACCAGCAGCACGGTCCGCTTGCGCTCGGCCTTCACGCCGTGGATCAGGTCGAGCACGACCGGGACCTCGTCCACGCTCATGCCGGCGGTCGGCTCGTCGAACATCAGGATCTCCGGTTCCAGCGCCAGCAGGATCGCCACTTCGAGCTTGCGCTGGTCGCCGTGCGACAGCGTGCCGACCCAGGCATCGCGCTTGCCCATCATCGCCACCCGCTCGAGATAGTGCTCGGCGCGCGCGATGATCTCCTTGTGCCCGAACCAGACCGAGAACATGGCCAGTCCGATGCCGGCGCGGCTCTGCACCGCCAGGCGCACGTTTTCCAGCACCGTCAGGTGGGGGAACAGGTTGGTCAGCTGGAAGGCGCGTCCGATGCCGAGGCGGGTGCGCCCGGCCGGCCCGGCGCGGGTGACATCCCGGCCGTGCAGGAACACGCGCCCGCTGCTCGCCGCAAGCTGGCCCGACACCAGGTTGAAGTAGGTGGTCTTGCCGGCGCCGTTCGGGCCGACGATCACGGTCAGGGTGCCGGGGTAGAAGTCGGCGCTGACCGCGTTCACGGCGACGTGGCCGCCGAAGCGGATGCCGAGCTCGCGGGTCGACAGCGACGGCTGCGCGGGCTGGCCCGGGGCGGGACCCAGGGGCTGGCTGAAAGCGGCACCCATTTCAGCGCTTGTTCCTGACCGGCAGCGGCATCTCGCCCACCGGAATCTCGCGCACCAGTTCCAGCACATCCCACTCGTTCTTCTGGTCCTTCTTGATGCGGAAGTGGTACATCGGCTGCAGCGCCTGGTGGTCTTCCTTGCGGAAGCTCATCGTGCCTTTCGGGGTCTCGAAGTTCATCCCTTCCATCGCCGCCGCCAGCTGGTCGCCGTTGGCGTCCGGGACTTTCTGCAGCGCCGCGAACACGGCGCCGGCCGCCGCCATGCCGCCGGCGGTGAACATGTCCGGCGGTGCCTTGTAGCGCCTGGTGTGTTCCGCGACCAGCCAGTCGTTCATCTTGTTCTTCGGGAAGCCATAGTAATAATAGATGGTGCCCTCGGTGCCGGCGTAGGCCTTCCAGGTCTTCATCACCGGCAGGATGTTGCCGCCCGGGGCCAGCAGGATGCCGTAGCGCTCCGGCTTCATGTCGGCGATCTTGCTCATCGGGTTGGGACCGGCCCAGACGATCTGCAGGATGCGCGGCTGCGGCTTGTCCTTGAGGGCGTCGAACAGGCGCTGGGTCGGCGCGGTGAAGTCGGTGGATGCGGCCGGGGCGTACTCTTCGTGCACCACCTTCGCCTTGCTGCCGGTGGCGGCCAGCGCTTCCTTGCCGGCCTTGATGGCGTCGCGGCCGAAGGCGTAGTCCTGGGTAAGGAAGCCGACGCTGCCGGCCTTCAGGGTGGAGGCGGCGGCCAATGCATCCTGCATCGAGCTGCGCGCGGTGCGGAAGATGTACTTGTTCCATTTGGCGCCGGTGATCTCGTCGGCCACCGCCGGCTCCACGATCAGCACCTTCTTGTACTCCTTGGCCACCGGCAGCATCGCCAGCGCCGAGCCGGACGAGGTGGTGCCGACCGCGATGTCGACCTTGTCGTCGCCATAGGCCTCCGCCAGCAGCGTGCGCCCGAGGTCGGGCTTGCCCTGGTCGTCCTTGACGATCACCTTGAGCTTGCGGCCGTTGATTTCCATCTTGCCGCCGGTGAGGTATTCCAGGCCCATCATGAAACCGGTCTCGGTCTCCCTGGCATACGCTTCCAGCACGCCGGTCTTGCCCGCGATGAGGGCGACCTTCAGGTCGGGTGCGGCGGCGGCGCTTCCGGAGATGGTGGCGGCGGCGAAGGCCGTCAGCAGGGCTGCGGACAGTGGTTTGAAACGGTGCATGTTTGTCTCCTTGTTCTTGTCTGATACGTTTCGGTTCAGGGAAGGGTGGCCAGGAAGCGCACGATCGCGGCGAAGGCCGGCGCCTCGGTCAGCATCGGCGCATGCCCGACCTGCGGCACTTCGACATAGGCCATCGACGGGGCCGCGCGCCGCATCCAATCGGCCTGGCGCGCTTCCAGCAGGTCGGACAGGGCGCCGCGCACCAGCAGCAAGGGCCGTGCGCCCGCCAGGCGCCGGAATGCCATGCGCGATGCCAGCGAGGTGGTCTTGAGCTTACCGGTTTGCAGTGCAATTGCAATCTTTGGATCGTAGCGCGGCGCCAGCCGTCCGGCGCCATCCTGCTCGAAGGCGCGCCTGGCCCATTTGTCCCATTCCTGCACCGGGTTGTCGGGGAAGGCGCAGGCGTTGATGTCCCTGACGTGGCGGGCGGCGGCTTCCCAGGACGCGATCTCGACCGGCTTGCCGGTGTAGCCCGCGATGCGCGCCAGGCCGCGTTCCGACAGCACCGGGCCGACGTCGTTGAGGACCGCGGCCGCGATCAGGTCGAGGTGGCGCTCGGCCAGCGCGATCGTGATCAAGCCGCCCATCGAGGTACCGACGAAGACCGCGCGCGCGATGCCGAGGTCGGCCATCAGCTTGACGACGTCACCGGCATACACCTGCGGTGTGTAGTTGGACGGGTCCGGATCGCGCTGCGAGTGGCCGCGTCCGCGCACGTCGAGCGCCAGCACGCGCCGGCCCAACGCGGCAATGGCCGGTGCGAACTCGTCGAAGTCGGCGGAGTTGCGCGTCAGGCCGTGGATGCAGATCACCGGTAAAAGCGTGGCCGGCTGCGCGGACGGCCGGGCAGGCGTCAGCGCCGCCGCTGGGTCCATGCCGGCCGCATAATCGCACGCATACAGCGTCAAGCCGTCGGTGCTGGTGTAGGTGATGGGTGTGAAATGTGGCACTGAAAAACATCCGTCGGTTCGAATTCCTGGAAAGCGGTCCCCCGGCCGGCCGCCAAGGCGCCGGTCGGGGATGATGCGGCGGGCGCCTAGAAGCGGTACTCGACCGTCGCCTGCACGGTACGCGGGGCGCCATAGAAGGCGGTCAGCGTGCCTTCGTTGCCCAGGGTCGGGAACAAATAGCCGGCGGTCTTGTAATGCTCGTCGCCCAGGTTTTTCCCGTGCAGGCCGACGCGCACCTTGCCGTCGGCGCGGGTCCAGACCACGCTGGCGTCGTACAGGTAATACGATTCCTGGTCCAGCACCGAAACGGTCTCGAACTGGTTGGTGGCGCCGCGGTAGGCCGCGCTGCCGATCAGCGACAGCCGGCCGTTGACGCCGCCCAGCGGCAGCGGGATGTCGTAGGTGGCGCGCAGGTTGCCCGAGTTGCGCGGCGTGTTCTGGAACACGCGCTGGTCGGCCACGTTGACCCCTGCCACGATGTATTCGTCGTACTTGGCGTCGATGTAGCTGTACATGCCGGACAGCGAGAAGTTCGGCGTCAGGTGGGCCACCGCCTCGAATTCGAAGCCCTTGATCTTGGCCTTGCCGGCGTTGGTGGTCAGGCCGGCGAAGCTGTCGTCGCGTCCATCGCCATTGGTGTCGATCGCCACCGAGCCCGGGATCTGCACGTCCTTGTAGTCGCTGTGGAAGATGGCGGTGTTGGTGGTGATGCGGCCGCCATTGAACGCCGATTTCAGGCCCAGCTCGGCGGTGCCGATGGTTTCCGGGCGATAGCCGGCGCGCGCCTGTTCGAGGCTGATGCGGGTGCCGACCACGTTCAGACGCGGGTCGAAGCCGCCGCCCTTGAAGCCCTTGGAGTAGGAGGCATACACGTTCTGGTCCGGTGTCGCTTTCCAGCCGAGCGCAACGCGCGGGGTGAACTTCTTGTCTTCGCGCGACAGCACGCCCCCGCGCAGGTCGGTGTCGGTGCGGAACAGGATGGCGCCCGGGTTGCCCATTTCTGGCGTGCCGGCCAGGCCGAAGTAGATCTGGCGGTAGATGTCGGCGTCGCGCTTGTCGACGGTGTAGCGGCCGCCCAGCGACAGCTGCAGGGCCTCGGTCAGGTTGTAGCTGCCGTCGGCGTACACGGCCCAGGCCTTGGTGTTGATGTTGCCGCTGGTGAAGGTGCTGGTGGGGACGGCGCCGGCCAGCACGGTGTCGAATTTGTTGTAGGCGTTGGCGTCGATGTAGTAGACGCCGGCCACGCCCTGGATGGTGGGGCCGGTGTAGGTGAGGTTGAATTCCTGGCTGAACTGCTTGTTGGTGTACAGCGCCGGCACTTCCATGTCGACCACGGGCAGGGCGTCGAAGTCGATCGGAGCCCAGGATTTGTCCTTGCGCTGGGCGGTGATCGACTTGAAGCTCAGCTCGGGCGTGATGGTCCACTCCACCGTGGCCGACACGCCGTGCTGGCGCACTTCCTGTTCGTGGCCGAGGGCGCGCATCATTTCGGCCTGGGTGTCGTAGACGTTGGACAGGATCGGGGCGCCGCTGGTACGGCCGACGGTGAGGCGGTGGCCGTTCTTGGGCGCGGAATCGTCCTGGGTCAGGTCGGCGGCCAGGCGAACGAACAGTTCCGGGGTCGGCGTCCATTCGGCCGACACGCGCGCCGCCGACAGGTCCTTGTCGTAGTTGGGGGCGCCGTTGAACAGGTTGCGGCCATAGCCGTCGTGCTTGAACTTGGCGAGCGTGCCGCCCACGCGCAAGGTGTCGCTGAGCGGGGTGCTGGCGGTGATGACGCCGTCGCGTTCCTTGTAGTCGCCCAGGGTGCCTTTCAGGCGGATATCGGTCTGCGGTGCCAGCTTGCGGGTCACGTACTTGACGGCGCCGCCGATGGTATTGCGGCCGTACAGGGTGCCTTGCGGGCCGCGCAGCACCTCGATGCGCTCGACGTCGTAGATGTCGGCCACGGCGCCCTGGGGGCGCGCCAGGTAGATGTCGTCGAGATAGATGCCGACGCCGGATTCGAAACCGGCCAGCGGATCGGCTTGGCCGACGCCGCGAATGAATGCGGTGAGGGTGGAGTTGGTGGCGCGCGAGGCCTTCAGGGTGGTGTTGGGCAGGGTGGTGGTGAGCGCCACCACGTCCGGGATGCCCTGCTTGGACAGCTGGTCGGCGCTGAAGGCCGTGACCGACACCGGGACGTCCTGCAGGCTCTCCTGGCGCCGGCGCGCGGTGACGACCACCTTTTCGACATTGCCCTCCGGCGCGGCGACGTTGGTGCCGGCGGCGCCAGTACCAGTGTCCTGCGCATGGGCGCCGCCGAGAGCGCCGCCGGACAGCACCAGCAGGGCCGCAGCTGAGCGGCTCAGCAACCGTTTGTTCAACGACTGCGATTTTTTCTTGCTAACACGCATCGATGTCTCCTGATTTTGTTGTGGTGTCATGCGACAGGATCGGAATCCCCTCATGCACTTTTTTTCGCACGCACCGAAGTTTGCACCTGATGGGATTGGCTGAAAAGACAACAGCGCGCCCACCCCTTGTGCAAATTTGCACATCCCACTGCACCACGCCGGTGCCGGCTGCCCGCGCTACTGTCGAGCTTGCTAGTGTCGTTTTTGTGCACGCGCAAACGGCGGCACCAAAACCTTGCAGCAGGAATGTGCACCGGTGCACAATATGTCATCTTGATAAGGAACAACTCCGCCATCATGAACAGCCTGCCCGAGTGGACCGACCTGCGCTTCTTCCTTGAGCTGGCGCGCGCCGGCACCCTGTCGGGCGCCTCGCGCCGCCTCGAGGTCGAGCACACCACGGTGGCACGCCGCATCGACCGCCTCGAGCAGCAGCTCGGCACCACCCTGTTCGACCGTTCGCGCGAAGGCTACGAACTGACGGAAATGGGCCGCGCGCTGCTGCCGCACGCCGAGGCGATGGAAGGCGCGGCGCTGGCCGCCGCCGAGCAGCTGGGCGGGGCGGAAGTGGCGGCGCATGGCGTGGTGCGACTGGGGGTGCCGGAGGTGTTTGGAGTGCGCGTGGTGGCGCCGCTGCTGGTGCGGCTGTTCGACGAGCATCCCGACCTGTCGATCGACCTGCTGGCGCTGCCGCGCTTTGCCAACCTGGCCAACCGCGAAGCCGACCTCGGTGTGATGCTGGACCCGCCCGCCACCGGGCGCTACATGGTGACGCGCCTGGCGTCCTTCCGCTTCTACCTGTACGCGGCGCCCGGCTACCTGGCGCGGCATGCGCCGATCCGGACCCAGGCCGATCTGGAACGCCATGATTTCGTCGACTATGTGCAGGACCGCCTGGCCAGCCGCGAGCTGTCTTACCTGAACGAACTCGGCTTCACGCCGCGGCGCCGCCTGTGCTGCTCCGGCATGACCGCCCAGATCGAAGCGGCGGCACTGGGCATGGGCCTGATGATGGCGCCGCCCTATGCGGTGCCGGACGATGGCCGCCTGGTGCCGGTCTTGCCGGGTTTCTTCGCCGAGCGCTCGTTCTGGCTGGCGGCGCCGGCCGACCTGTACCGGCTGCGGCGGGTGAGGGTGGTGTGGGACCTGTTGCGTGAATTGGCGGACAACAATCCGGCGCTGTGGTGGCACAAGCTCGACATCAGGAGAGACATGAAGGGCAGCACGCAGGGCATGGCGGGAGCGGCGTCTTAAAGGCCACGTTCCGCTCACCCTGCGGGAGGCGACACCGGCACGATGAGCTGGCTACAATGGCGGCATGCCCAGCAAATCCCCCATCTTTCCCGGACCGCGCACCGCGCGCGGCCTCGTCCTCGCCGTCCTGTTGTCCAACGCCGACCAGGCCGGCGCCGAACCCTTGCGCGGACGGGTCACCCTGGCCGCCATCGTGCGCGCCCTGAAGCGCAAATACCACTGGCCGATCGAGACCACCAGTTTTCCGTCGAATGCGGCAGATGGCCGCGCCACCTGGGCCACGGTCTACAGCCTGCCGGAAGCGGTGATCGCCAGGGCGCTCGATGCGCGCGGGCGCGACTGGCTGAAAAGCAGCCTGGGCGGCTGAGCACCCGGGCTGGCCCCTTGCAGTCTATTCCTTGAATGGATTCCGGTCGTTCAACTCATCGATATACTCATCGATCCCGCCGGCCTCCTGCTCCAGGAAGCGCTCGATCGCATCGGCGAAGGCCGGATGCTTGAGCCAGTGCGCCGACCAGGTACGGGTCGGCAGGAAGCCGCGCGCCATCTTGTGTTCGCCCTGGGCGCCGCCCTCGAATACCGCGATGCCCTGCTCGATGCAGAATTCCAGCGGCTGGTAATAGGCGGTCTCGAAGTGCAGGCAGGGCACGTGTTCCAGCGCGCCCCAGTAGCGGCCGTACAGGGTAGTGGCATCGTGCACCACCAACGAGGCGGCGATCGGCCGGCCTTCGCGCTCGGCGATCACCAGCAGCAGATTGTCGGGCATGTCGCGCCCGATGCGGCGGAAGAAATCCAGGTTCAGATAGGGCTTGGAGAAGTGCTCGGCATAGGTGTGGCGGTAGCAGCGCGTGAAGAAGCGCCAGTCCTCGTCGCTGGCCTCCCGGCCGCGCACGCGGCGCATGGTCACGCCGGCTTCGCGCACCTTGCGCCGTTCGGCACGGATGTTCTTGCGCTTCTTCTGGTCGAGGGTGGCGAGAAAGGCGTCGAAGTCGGCGTAGCCGCGGTTGACCCAATGGAACTGGACGCCGCTGCGCAGCAGGAAGCCGGCTTCGCCCAGTTGTTTTGCATGTTCCTCGGGCGGAAACAGGATGTGGGTCGAGGACACCTCGGTGCCCTGCTGGGTGCCACGCAGCACCTCGATCAAGGCGGCGCGCGCAGTGGGGTCGCGCGCCAGCAGGCGCGGGCCGCTCACCGGCGTGAAGGGGATTGCCGACAGCAGTTTCGGGTAGTAATCCAGGCCGTTGCGCTGGTAGGCGTCGGCCCAGGCCCAGTCGAACACGTATTCGCCGTAGGAATGGTATTTCACGTACAGTGGCAGGGCGGCGGCCAGCCGCTCCTGTCCGCCTTCGTCTTCGTACAGCAGGATGAACTGCGGCTGCCAGCCGGCCTCGGGCGCGGCGCTGCCGGATTCGTGCAGGGCATGCAGGAAGGCATAGGACAGGAAAGGGTTGGGATTGTCCTGGATGGCCACCAGGCCGTCCCAGCTGGCCTGGCCGATCTCGGACAGAGTCGAAACGATATGCGTGCGATAATTCAAGATGACTTCCATATCAAAGGAATAATGGGCGCGGCTCTTCCTGCAGGCATTCAGCGTGTTCGAAGCAAACGCCCATCAACGAAAGATGCAGATGGATAAGCGATTCTTCAATCTCTACTCGCACGACTTCGCCCGCGTCGCCGTGGCCAGCCCGCGCTGCCGCGTTGCCGACCCGGCCTTCAATGCCCGCGAAACCATCAAGGTGGCGCAGCAGGCGGCCGGGCAGGGCGCCGTGCTGGTGGCCTTCCCCGAACTGGGACTGTCCGCCTACACCTGCGACGATCTGTTCCACCAGCGCGCGCTGCTCGATGCCTGCCTGGATGCGCTCGGCGAGGTGGTCGAGGCCTCGCGTGCGCTGCCGCTGGCCATGATCGTCGGGCTGCCGCTGCGCCTCAACCATACGCTGTTCAATTGCGCGGTGGTGGTGGCCGGCGGACGCATCCTGGGCGTGGTTCCGAAGAGCTACCTGCCCAATTATGGCGAATTTTACGAAATGCGGCAGTTCAGTCCCGCCGACAACACGGCCGCGACCCAGATCGAGCTGCTCGGGCAGGCCGTGCCCTTCGGTCCGGAGCAGTTGTTTCAGCTGGAAAATCTGCCCCTCTTCCGCTTCCACGTCGAGATCTGCGAAGACGTCTGGGTACCGGTACCACCATCCTCGTTCGCGGCGCTGGCCGGCGCCACCGTGCTGGTCAACCTGTCGGCATCGAATGTCGTGGTGGGCAAGAGCGGCTATCGCCACCAGCTGGTCGGCCAGCAGTCGGCGCGCTGCGTGGCGGCCTACCTGTACACCTCGGCCGGCCTGGGCGAATCGACCACCGACATGTCCTGGGACGGCCAGTCGATGATCTACGAAAAGGGCGACATGCTGGCCCAGTCCGAGCGCTTCCTGCAGGACTCGCACATCATCTTCGGCGACGTCGACCTGGAGCGCCTGGCCCAGGACCGCATGCATGCCACCACCTTCGCGCAATCGGTGCGCCGCCATGCCGACGAGGTGGCGAAGTTCCGCGTCCAGCGCTTCACACTGGAACTGCCGCTGGAGCGCGACCTGCCGCTGCAGCGCCTGGTCGAGCGCTTCCCCTACGTGCCGGCGGACGGCAAACGGCGCGACGAGCGCTGCACCGAGGTCTACAACATCCAGGTGCAGGCGCTGCTGCAGCGCCTGCAGGCGTCCAAGCACCAGAAGGTGGTGATCGGCATTTCCGGCGGCCTCGATTCGACCCATGCGCTGCTGGTCTGCGCCAAGGCGATGGACCGCCTCGGCCTGCCGCGCTCCAACATCCTGGCCTACACCATGCCCGGTTTCGCGACCAGCGAGCGCACGCTGCGCCAGGCGCGCGAACTGATGGAGGTGGTCGGCTGCAGCGCCCACGAAATCGACATCCGCCCGAGCTGCATCCAGATGCTGAAGGACCTCGGCCACCCGTATGCGGAAGGCAAGGAAGAATACGACGTCACCTTCGAGAACGTGCAGGCGGGCGAGCGCACCAGCCATCTGTTCCGGCTGGCCAACCACCACCACGGCATCGTGATCGGCACCGGCGACTTGTCCGAGCTGGCGCTGGGCTGGTGCACCTATGGCGTGGGCGACCACATGTCGCACTACAACGTCAACGCCAGCGTCCCCAAGACCCTGATTTCCCATCTGGTGCGCTGGGTGGCGGACACCAACCAGATCGGCAATGGCGGTTCGGACGTCTTGATCAAGGTGCTGGAAACCGAGATCAGCCCGGAACTGGTTCCCGGCAAGACCGGCACGGGCAAAGAGGAAGGCAAGCCGGCCCAGGTGACCGAGGATTTCATCGGCCCCTACGAGCTGCAGGACTTCAACCTGTACTACACGCTGCGCTACGGCTTCGCGCCGACCAAGGTGGCCTTCCTGGCGCACAGCGCCTGGCGCGATGCCGGTGTCGGTCCGTGGCCGGAAGGCGGCAGCCCGGCGCGCAACCAGTACGGGATGGCGGCGATCAAGAAAAACCTGGGCATCTTCCTGTGGCGCTTCTTCAAGACCAGCCAGTTCAAGCGTTCCTGCGTGCCGAACGGCCCGAAAGTCGGCAATGGCGGTTCGCTGTCGCCGCGCGGCGACTGGCGCGCGCCGAGCGATGCCGAGGCCACCGTGTGGATGGAACAACTGGCCAGGATCCCCGATTAAAAATCAAAGAAGCTGAAAGGAGCATCAAATGAAACAAATTACCTGCGTGATCAAACCGTTCAAGCTGGACGAGGTGCGCGAGGCGCTGGCCGAAGTCAACGTCACCGGCCTGACCGTCACCGAAGTCAAGGGCTTCGGCCGCCAGAAAGGCCACACCGAGCTGTATCGCGGCGCCGAGTATGTGGTCGACTTCCTGCCCAAGGTGAAGATCGAGGTGGTGGTGGACGATGCGATGACGGAACAGGTGGTCGATGCGATGATCAAGGCGGCGCGTACCGGCAAGATCGGCGATGGCAAGATCTTCGTGCAGGAGGTGGAGCAGGTGATCCGGATTCGTACCGGGGAGACTGGGCCGGATGCGGTTTGATTGTCAGTCATACGTGCGTATGCAATGACCGTTGCATATAAAACCGTCGTCCCCGCGAAGGCGGGGACCCAAGTTTGAAGCGCTAACGTAACGCGTGCAACTTAGGTTCCCGCCTTCGCGGGAACGACGTTTCGATGGCGCGGGCCGACACAACCGGTACGAAAGCGCGAACTCACCGCCCCAGCGTCAAATCAAACTTCCACGCCAGCAGCCGCGACAGCACGATGAACAAGGCGCTCGACCACAGCGCCACGTCCTTGTCCACGCCATACAGCCCCATCAGCAGGAAGATCCAGTTGCCGATGAAGGCGCACAGCGCGTAGGGCTTGCCGTCCCGGAACACCATCGGTACCTCGTTGCAGACGATATCGCGCAGCACGCCACCAAAAATGCCGGTGATCACGCCCATCATCGAGGCGATGAACATCGGCATCCCGGCGTCCAGTGCCGACGATACCCCGGCCACCGAGAACAGGCCCAGGCCGAAGGCGTCGGCGATCACGATCAGGCGTTCGGACACCATGTGGCGCATGGTGCGGATCAGGGGCGAGGCGATCAGCGCCAGCACGAAGATCAGGATCGCGTATTCCTGGTGGATCACCCAGAACAGCGGCCGCTTGTCGAGCAGGATGTCGCGCAGCGTGCCGCCGCCGAATGCGGCGATGAAGGCGACCGTGAAGACGCCGACCAGGTCCATGCGCTTGCGGCGCGCCTCGATGAAGCCGGAAAAGGCCCCGACCAGGATCGCCATGATTTCGATGAAGGTGATGAGGTGCATGCAGCTGTCGGGCTTGTGGCAATGTTGCTAGCCTAACATGCCGGGCCCGACACTGTAAGTATGCGCCGCGAATACCTCAGGGGGCCAGCGGCAGGCGCACCGTGAACACCACGCGGCCATGTTCCGGCTCGTGGTGATAACTGATCTCCCCCTGGTGCTCGCGCACGATCTGCTGGGCGATGTACAGGCCGAGGCCCATGCCGGTGCGGTTGCGCGGGTTGTTCAGCGAGGTGCGCTTGTAGGGATTGAACAGGGTGGCTTCGACCTCCGGCGGAATCGGCGCGCCGGCGTTTGCCACCTGGACCACGGCCACGCCGCCTTCGATCCCCAGGTCGATGAAGATCGGCTGGTTCGGCTCGCCGTGGTGGCGGGCGTTGCTCAGCAGGTTGGACAGCACCTGGCCGAGGCGTCCGCCATCCGCCAGGACCAGGGCGCCGTCGCGCGCCGGCGCGCTCACCTGCAGCAGGTAGCTGATGCTCGGATAGGCCAGGCGCGCTTCCTCGACCAGGTCTTCGACCAGCGGCGCCAGCGCGACCGGTTCGAGGACCACGCCCAGGTTCAGGCCGCGGTCGATGCGGCTCATGTCCAGCACCTGGCTGATCATGCGCTGCATGCGATTGCTGGACGACTGGATGCGCCGCCCCAGCGTGCCCTTGTTGTTGCCGGCGTCGGTCTTTTGCAGCACCATGCCGGCCATGTTGATGGAGTGCAGGGGGTCGCGCAGGTCGTGGCCCAGCATGGCCAGCAACTGGGAACGGGTGGCCTCGGTCTGGGCGCGGCGCGCGTTCGACACGCGCGCCAGTTCGCCCAGGGTCATGCGGGCATGGGCCAGCACATTGTCTTCCCACGGGTGGGCGCAGCCGCGCACGGTTTCGTACCAGGCATCGAAGGAGCCGCGCGGGGTCAGGCGCTCGCCCATGGGGCCGAACTGGCCGCTCTTGTCGGGGCGGCCGCCCCAGGCGACGTGCTCGACCTGCTCGGTGCGCAGCAGCACGCACCAGCCGCCGTTGGCGGGGTCGAAGGGCAGGCCGAGCACGCCCACCCAGCGGCCGATGTCGGCACGGTCGGATTCGGCCCAGTCCATCTCGCAGTTGCGCAGCAACAGGTCGTGGCCCTCGGCCGGCAGGGTGGCGACGATGCGTTCGCCGCAGGCCTGGTCGAGCCCGACGCAGACCACGCGTCCAAAATGGGTGGCGATCATGGCCTGCGCCTGGCTGGACGCCAGCAAACCCTCGCCGTGCTTGACCAGGGCTTCCAGCGGGTCTTCTTCCAGCAGCAGCGATTCGACCAGGCTGGTGCGCACCGCAGCGGCGCGTTCCGCCAGCAGGGCCTGATCGTTCGCTTCGATGCTTTGCAGGGTCGAGCCGATCACCTGGGCCAGCACGTCGGCCGCCATGCGGATCGAGTGCGGCACGCGCTTGCTGCCCATGTGGTGGCAGGCGATCAGGCCCCACAGGCGGCCGTTGATGACGATCGAGACGCTCATCGAGGCGCCCACGCCCATGTTCTGCAGGTATTCGATGTGGATCGGCGACACGCTGCGCAGCACGCCGAAGCTCATGTCGAGCGCGGATGCCCCCGGTGCGCCCAGCAGCGGCACGGCATCGTAGGTCACGTCGGCGATCATGCGCAGGGTGTTCAGGACGTACAGGCGGCGCGCCTGCGGCGGAATGTCGCCGGCCGGATAGCGCTGGCCGAGATAGGGAACCAGGCCCTCGCGGCAGGCTTCGGCCACCACGTCGCCGCTGTCGTCGCTGCGGAAACGGTAGGCCATCACGCGGTCGAAGCCGGTGAATTCGCGCACCTGGCGCACGGCGGTGCGCAGAAGGCCGTCGACGGTCTTCTGGCGGCGCAGGCGTTCGATCGAGCTGTGCGCCTTGATCGCGAACAGGGCCACCGCGTCGGTGCTTTCCTCGCGTGCTTCGAATTCGACGATCACGCGACCGCGGTGGGCGTGCACCACGCAATCGTAATCGATGCCGCCGATGGCGACGGGCGCGACCAGCGGCGCTGCCTCGCCCTCCTGTGTGGTGTCGAAGGTTTCCCGGATCAGGTCGGTGATCTCTTCCGGCAGCGCCAGCGTGTCGACACCGCGCCCGAGCGCCAATGCGACGCCGAGGCGCTCGGAGGCGTTCGCGCTCCAGCCCTGCAGCGCGCCGTCGGCGTCGAGGAAAAGCAGTGCGCCATGCGGCTGGATCGACCCGGGGATGTGGATCGGCTCGTCTGCGCAATTGAGCAGGTCCACCCGCTGTGGAATGGCCATCGGTTCAGGCGTACTGGAATTCACTATCGGCTCGTTCCTTCGGTGCGAAATTTGACGGATTTGCTTGGGGCTGCATCTTACAGGGTTCACATGGGGTCCGCCATGGTGGGACAAACACATATGTCAAATTGCAACACAGAAAGTTCCGTGCCCTTGCACGTCGACCGGTGGAAGGGTATCGGGAGTTCAGTCGTCGTTGTCGAGCGCTGCGCGCAGGAGTACGACCAGGGCGCCATTGCCGCCGTTGGCGCGGTCTGCCACGCAAAACGCGACGGTTTCTGCGGTCTGCACCAGCCAGCTGTGCACCATCCCGCGCAGCACCGGTTCGCCGCCGGCGGACCCATAGCCGATGCCATGGATGATGCGCACGCAGCGCACACCGTTTTTATTGCTTCTACGCAAAAAAGCATCCACCACGCGGCGCGCCAGATCGCGCGTCAAGCCGTGCAGGTCGACTTCATCCTCGATTTGCCAGTGGTGTTTGCGTAGCTTTTTCACCACATCCGGTCCGACGCCGGGCGCCGACCAGCTCAGGGTCGGCTCTTCGTCGAGCAGGCCGTCGACGTCGAACTGGTCGGACAGCATGGACTCGCGCAGCACCGCCTCGAGTTCTTCCTCGGGGGTACGCGGGGGACGCGCGGCGGCGGCGCGCAGTTCGGCTTCCAGGGCGGGGCGCCAGACGTAGCGGTTCGACTCCGGCATCTGGTGGACGCCCTTGACCGCCGAGCGGAACTCGACCTGGTTCTCGCGCTCGATGCGCTCGCGCTTTTCACGCTCGGCTTTTTCGATGGCGCGCAGGCGTTCCTCGATCTTCAGCCGGTCGCGGAAGGATTTGAGGTCGCCGAAGTCTTTCATGCCCATCGAAACAGCCTATCGAGTGAAAAGTGACCTTATTCCAGCGCTTCCAGGTAGCGCTGGGCATCCAGCGCCGCCATGCAGCCCGAACCCGAGGAGGTGATCGCCTGGCGGTACACGTGGTCCTGCACGTCGCCGGCCGCGAACACGCCGGCCACGCTGGTGGCGGTCGCCATGCCCTCGGTGCCGCTGCGGGTCTTGATGTAGCCGTTGTGCATGTCCAGCTGGCCGTCGAAGATCGCGGTGTTCGGCTTGTGGCCGATCGCCACGAACAGGCCGTGCACCTTGAGGTCCTTGGTGGCGCCGTCTTCGGTGGACTTCAAACGCAGCCCGGTCACGCCGCTGGCGTCGCCGGTGACTTCGTCCAGGGTCTGGTTCAGTTCCAGCACCATCTTGCCTTCGGCAACCTTGGCCATCAGGCGGTCCACCAGGATCGGCTCGGCGCGGAACTTGTCGCGGCGGTGGATCAAGGTCACCTTGGTGGCGATGTTGGACAAATAGAGCGCTTCCTCGACCGCGGTGTTGCCGCCGCCGATCACCGCCACTTCCTGGTTGCGGTAGAAGAAACCGTCGCAGGTGGCGCAGGCCGATACGCCCTTGCCCATGAATTCCTGCTCGCTCGGCAGGCCGAGGTACTGGGCCGAAGCACCGGTGGCGATGATCAGGGCGTCGCAGGTGAATTCATGCGAATCGCCGACCAGGCGGATCGGTTTCTCGTTCAGGTAAGTCGTGTGGATATGGTCGAACACGATCTCGGTGTTGAACCGTTCGGCGTGCTGCAGCAGGCGCGCCATCAGTTCCGGACCTTGCACGCCCAGCGGATCGCCCGGCCAATTCTCGACGTCGGTGGTGGTCATCAGCTGGCCACCCTGCTCGACACCCGTCACCAGCATCGGATTGAGGTTGGCGCGCGCGGCATACACGGCGGCGCTGTAGCCGGCGGGGCCGGAACCGAGGATCAGGACTTTGGCGTGTTTCGGAGTGGTCATGTTGAACTTCTTTTCTGTGATGATGGGCGGAAAGTGGGGTCGACCATCACGGGAATCAAGGGGGAATCGGAGCGGCGATTATAGTCCATGTTACAAACAGGCATGAATCGTGGGGCCTGCCCAGCCATATATGGCTTAGAATGGGCATCTTTCGCTGTATCGGCTTCATTCAGTAGCATCTCGCATGAGCAAGCAAAGTCAAACGACGGGTTCGACCTATACCCACAAGCCCAGGGCGCCGCGGCAGCCGTTGCCAAACCGCCTGGTACGCCTGTTGTCGGAAGCGCGCTGGCTGGCCACGGCCGTGGCGCTGTTGTATTTCGTCCTCATTTTACTCAGTTATAACAAAGCCGATCCGGGCTGGTCGCACGAGAATGCGGTTGCCCATGTCGCCAACCTCGGTGGCCGCGCCGGCGCCTGGCTGGCCGACCTGTTGCTGTTCATTTTCGGCTTTTCCGCCTGGTGGCTGTGCGTCTGCTTCACGCGCGCCGTGTGGAAAGGTTACCGCCGCCTGCACAGCCGCTTCGTGGTCGAGCAGCCGCTGCCGGAACCCGAGCACCAGGGCGAAACCATCATCCGCTGGATCGGCTTCGCGCTGATGTTCGCCGGCAGTGTCGGCCTGGAATACCTGCGCATGTGGTCCTTCAAGGTGGAGCTGCCGCGCGCGGCCGGCGGCGTGCTGGGCCAGCTGATCGGCCACGCCGCCCACAGCGCCTTCGGTTTCACCGGTGCGACGCTCCTGTTGCTGCTCTTGTTCGGCCTGGGCTTTTCCTGGTATTTCCAGGTGTCCTGGCTGGCGCTGGCCGAACGCATCGGCGAATCGGTGGAGACCAGCTGGGACTGGTTCCGCCTGCGCTACGAAGACCGCGAAGACCGCGCCCTGGGCGAGGTCGCCGCGCACCGGCGCGACGAAGTCGTGGTGCACGAGCGCGCCAAGTTCGTCGAAAAGCATGGCAATGCGCCGGTGCTGAAGCAGTCGTCGAAGCAGGAGCCGGGGATGGACGCACACCCTGAGGACGCGGGTGACGACGAGCGTTTCGAGGAGCCCTCGGCCCAGCCAGGCTTCCTGGCCAAGGCGATCGCCAAGGTCAAGTCGCGTGCCGAGCCCAAGGCGGCGCCGCGCGACGAAGCGCGGACTGAACCGCGCGCAGAGCCGCAGATGTCGCTGTCGAAGGCGCCGATTGAGCCATCCTTCGACGATGCGCCGCTCCCTCCGGCAGCTCCGGCTACGCCTGCTCAAGCGGCCGCACCACGCCCGGTGGCGACGCTGGCTGCGCCGGCGGCATCCTTGCAGCCGGCCGCTGCGCCGGCGCCGATCAAGTTCGAGCAGCAAATGGTCAGCGTGCCGCGTTCCGAGCGCGCCGAGAAAGAACGCCAGTCGGCCCTGTTCGAGTCCGGCGGCGAGGGCGGCCTGCCGCCCCTGGGCTTGCTGGACGAGGCGCCGCCGGCCCAGGAAACCGTGGCCATCGAGACCCTCGAATTCACCAGCCGCCTGATCGAGAAAAAGCTGTCCGACTTCGGCGTCGAAGCCAAGGTGGTGGCCGCCTATCCGGGCCCGGTGGTGACCCGCTACGAGATCGAACCGGCCACCGGCGTCAAGGGCAGCCAGATCGTCAACCTGGCGCGCGACCTGGCGCGTTCGCTGTCGCTGACCTCGATCCGCGTGGTCGAGACCATTCCGGGCAAGAACTACATGGCGCTGGAGCTGCCGAATCCGAAGCGCCAGATCGTGCGCCTGTCGGAAATCGTCGGCTCCAAGGTCTATGGCGACAGTGCGTCCGCCCTGACCGTGGCGCTGGGCAAGGATATCGCCGGCAAGCCGGTGGTGGCCGACCTGGCCAAGATGCCCCACCTGCTGGTGGCGGGTACCACCGGTTCGGGTAAATCGGTGGGCATCAACGCCACCATCCTGTCGCTGCTGTACAAGTCCGATCCGCTGGACGTGCGCCTGATCCTGATCGACCCCAAGATGCTGGAGATGTCGGTGTATGAAGGCATTCCGCACCTGCTGGCGCCGGTGGTCACCGACATGCGCCAGGCCGGCCATGCGCTGAACTGGGCCGTCAACGAGATGGAGCGCCGCTACAAGCTGATGTCGAAACTCGGCGTGCGCAACCTGGCCGGCTACAACGGCAAGATTCTGGAGGCGGAAAAGCGCGAGGAGCACATCCCGAACCCGTTCTCGATCATGCCGGACAATCCGGAGCCGCTGGAAAAGCTGCCGACCATCGTCATCATCATCGACGAACTGGCCGACTTGATGATGGTGGTCGGCAAGAAGGTCGAGGAATTGATCGCCCGTATCGCGCAAAAGGCGCGCGCCGCCGGCATCCACCTGATCCTGGCGACCCAGCGTCCCTCGGTCGACGTGATCACCGGCCTGATCAAGGCGAACATCCCGACCCGGATCGCCTTCCAGGTCTCGTCGAAGATCGACTCGCGCACGATTCTCGACCAGATGGGCGCCGAGACCCTGCTGGGCATGGGCGACATGCTCTACATGCCGCCGGGTACCGGCCTGCCGGTGCGCGTGCACGGCGCCTTCGTCTCGGACGACGAAGTGCATCGAGTTGTAAAACATCTGCAGTCGACCGGCGAACCGAATTACATTGAAGGCATCCTCGAAGGGGGCGTGGCCGAAGAAGGCGGCGCCGGCGCCGATGGCGCAGCGGCAGGCGAGGGCGGCGGCGAATCCGATGCGATGTACGACCAGGCGGTACAGGTCGTGCTGAAGAACCGGCGCGCCTCGATCTCGCTGGTGCAGCGCCACCTGCGCATCGGCTACAACCGCGCCGCCCGCCTGCTCGAGCAGATGGAGCAGAGCGGCGTGGTCTCGCCGATGCAGTCGAACGGCAACCGCGACATCCTCGTGCCCGCCACCAGCGCAGAGTAGGACGCGTAGGGTGGGCACCCCGTGCCCACCCTACGGCCGACGCGTTCAACCGGTGCCTGCTCCGCCATTCCCCCTTCTAACAAAAACAAGGAACCGCAGAATGACCATGAAGCTGAACATCACCACCCTGATCGCCACCACCACCCTGGCCCTGCTGGCCAACAACGCTTCCGCCGCCGCCCTCGACCAGTTCAAGTCCTTCGTCGCCGGCACCAAGTCCGCGCGCGGCGATTTCACCCAGACCCAGGTCCGCAAGTCGGCCAGCGGCAAGGCAGCCCCGGTCTCCACCGGCACCTTCGTGTTCGCCCGCCCCGGCAAATTCATCTGGACCTATCAGAAACCCTACGAACAAGTGCTGCAGGCCGATGGTGAAACCCTGTACTTGTACGACAAGGACCTGAACCAGGTCACCACCAAGAAACTCGGCAACGCCCTGGGCAGCTCGCCGGCCGCCATCCTGTTCGGCAGCAACGACCTGGAAAAGAACTTCACCCTGGCCGAAGCCGGCGCCCGCGACGGCCTCGAATGGCTGAACGCCACGCCGAAAGCCAAGGACACCACCTTCGAGCAGATCGGCATCGGCCTGAAGGACGGCGTGCCGCAGGCGATGGAGCTGAAGGACAACTTCGGCCAGACCACGGTGCTCAAGTTCACCAGCTTCCAGCGCAACCCGTCGCTGGGCGCGCAAGCCTTCAAGTTCACGCCGCCCAAGGGTGCCGAAGTCGTCAACCAGTAAACTGATCGACCAGCGCGGCACCCGGCGGCGGTCCTCATCCATTACACTTGCGCTTTCGCTACTCCGGCCATAGATAGGCAAGATGGACAAGAACAATACCGAGGACCTCTTCAAGACCGAGCCGGCGGCCCCGCTGGCCGAAGCCCTGCGTCCCAAAACCATCGGCGAAGTGATCGGCCAGAGCCATCTGCTGGGCGAGGGCAAGCCGCTCAACCTGGTGTTCAAGTCGGGGCGCCCGCACTCGATGATCCTGTGGGGACCGCCGGGCGTGGGCAAGACCACGCTGGCGCGCCTGACCGCCTATGCCTTCGACTGTGAATTCATCGCCTTGTCCGCCGTGCTGTCCGGCGTCAAGGACATCCGCGCGTCGATCGAGCAGGCCGAACAGTACCTGGCGCGCGGCAAGCACACCATCCTGTTCATCGACGAGATCCACCGCTTCAACAAGTCGCAGCAGGATGCCTTGCTGCCCTTTGTCGAATCCGGACTGGTGACCCTGATCGGCGCCACCACCGAAAACCCTTCCTTCGAAGTCAATTCGGCACTGCTGTCGCGCTCCCAGGTGTATGTACTGAAGGCGCTGACCGACGACGAGATGCGGCTACTCCTGCAGCGTGCCCGGGAGCGCGTGCTGGGCGACCTGGAATTCGACGAAGTGGCGGTGCAGACCCTGGTCGGTTACGCCGACGGCGATGCGCGGCGTTTCTTGAATTTATTAGAGCAAACCAAGACATCGGCCGCCACCTCGGGCATCACCCGCATCACCGGCGAATTCGTCGAGAATGCCCTGACCCTGAACGCGCGCCGCTTCGACAAGGGCGGCGACAATTTCTATGACCAGATTTCGGCCCTGCACAAGTCGGTGCGCGGCTCGCACCCGGACGCGGCCCTGTACTGGCTGTGCCGCATGCTGGACGGCGGCGCTGACGCCAAATACCTGTCGCGCCGCATCGTGCGCATGGCCTGGGAAGACATCGGCCTGGCCGACCCGCGCGCGATCCAGATCGCCAACGATGCCGCGAGCACCTACGAACGCCTGGGTTCGCCGGAAGGCGAGCTGGCGCTGGGCCAGGCCGTGATCTACCTGGCGATCGCCGCCAAGAGCAATGCCGGCTACAACGCCTACAACGCGGCCATGGCCTTCGTCAAAAAGGACAAGTCGCGCGAGGTGCCGGTCCACCTGCGCAATGCGCCGACCAAGCTCATGAAAGAGCTGGGCTATGGCCACGCCTACCGCTACGCCCACGACGAGCCGCATGCCTATGCCGCCGGCGAGACCTACCTGCCGGACGGGATGCCGGAACCGCGCTGGTACCAGCCGGTGCCGCGCGGGATCGAGGGCAAGGTGGCCGACAAGCTGGCCTTTCTGCGCCAATTGGATGCGGATGCCGACGGGAGCGCCTGATAAAACCTGCATGGCGGCGTTGCAGCGTCTCGCCGTACTGACGTACTGTCTTCGACGCTGCGCCTTGCCCTGCAGGCTTTCTCAGGCGCTCCGGTTCGACTGCGCAGCATGCAAAAAGCCCCGCGACGGCTGAACCGTCGCGGGGCTTTTTTATTGCCTTACTTCAGATCGCAAACAGTCGCTTAGAAGCTCTCGTAAGCACCCAGGTCGACCGCGCCACCCTTCGGACGCGCCACACCAAGGATGTCGGTGGTCGGGGCCGAGGCCGCCAGGCCCTTGTTGATGGCCGGCGAGCCGCTTTGCAGGCGGTAATCGCCGGTCGCGGTCGGGTTGTAGCTGACAAACTTCGGATCGCCGCCGATGGTGCCGGTGGCGCTGCCGACCTTCATGACCACCGCGCTGGAGCTGCCGGAGACCAGGTTGTTGGCCACGCTGTTGCCGCTGCCGATGCAGCTCTGGCCCGAATAGCAATACTGCTGGATGCCGCCGCGTGGGTTGTTGTAGACGATGTTGTTGAAGACCTTGGTGTTCTTCAGCTGGACGCCGCCCGGGGAGTCACCCACACCGATCACGATGCCGCCGCCCATGCCGCTGCTGCCGTTGGCAAACACGGTGTTGTTGGCAATGGTGACGTCGGTCGCGGCGTGCCACAGGTGGATACCGTAGGACGAGACGCGATACACAACGTTGTTCATGATCTTGCCGCCCTTGTTGGACGAGTACAAACCTTGCACGCCGTTGCAGGCGCCCGGCTTGCCGATGTCGTGCACGACGTTGCCGATCATGTCGCCGTTGGAGCCGGTGTAGGTGGCATTCACCACGCCCGCGCCGCCACTGCCGGTGCAGCCACCGCTGAGGGTCAGGTTGTGGATATGGTTGTTGGACACCAGGGTGTTCGACGCATAGTTCAGGATGCCCAGACGGCCTGGACCGGTGATGTCGAAGCCGGTGATGTCGACATAGTTGCCGTTGTTGGTCCACATGGCTTCGCTGCCGGAACCGACGATCTTGGCGCCCCACTTGGTGTCCGAGACGAAGCGGATGCGCGCCGAGGCGGTGCCGCTGGTCTTGGTGGTGACGTTGCCCGAATAGGTGCCGGCGGCCACGTGCACGGTGGTGCCGGCCTTGGCGGCGGCGGCTGCCTTGGTGATGGTCTTGAAAGGCTTGGCCTGGGTACCGGTGTTCGAGTCGGAGCCGTTGGTGGCGACGTACAGGTTGTAGGTGCTGGCGGTGGTGGCGGCAGCCGACGGGGTGGCGCTGGTCACAGTGGCGAGCAGCTTGGTGCCGCCATCGGCGGTGGTGTTGGCGGCGGCGGCGGCATCGCCTGCGGCGCTGTCGCTGTCGGCCTGGGCCAAGGCTGCGGAGACGGCGCTGGCGGCGGCGACTTCTTGTTGGTAACCATCAAGGGCGATGCTCTCTGCGCTCAGGGGCGCGGTGCTCGGCGACGCTGCGGAGGAGGCTTCGACCGCGTTGGCGCTATCGGCCTGGGCGGTGGTCACGGTGGCGGCGGTCTTGGCGGTGCTGCCGGTATCGACACCGCCGCAGGCGGCGAGGAGGACGGCTGCGCTGCAGGCGAGCAGGGCGTTGGTACGTTGGGCGAACAGGGAAGCGATTGCGTTTTTCATGCGGATAATTTCCTAGCTTAAAGAAGAATTGATGTAGCTTTTGAGCGCTGGAAACTTCCTAAGTTCAATCTTTTCGTAAATAAATTCTCTTGGAGTATCAAAATGCCAAAGAGAATTTCGAACGTGAAATGGAACGTCATATATTGTTCAGTTCGCTATAACCCGTACTGGAAAGCAAAAAGCCCCGCAACGGCATGCCGCTGCGGGGCTTTCATTCATGCTTTACACCAGGGAGGTGGGTGCTTTCTAATTAGAAGCTCTCGTAAGCGCCCAGGTCGATCGCGCCGCCCTTCGGACGTGCCACGCCGAGGATGTCGGTGGTCGGAGCCGAAGCCGCCAGGCCCTTGTTGATGGCCGGCGAGCCGCTCTGCAGGCGATAGTCGCCGGTCGCGGTCGGGTTGTAGCTGACAAACTTCGGATCGCCGCCGATGGTGCCGGTGGCGCTGCCGACCTTCATGACCACCGCGCTGGAGCTGCCGGAGACCAGGTTATTGGCCACGCTGTTGCCGCTGCCGATGCAGCTCTGGCCCGAATAGCAATACTGCTGGATGCCGCCGCGCGGGTTGTTGAACACGATGTTGTTGAAGACCTTGGTGTTCTTCAGCTGGACGCCGCCCGGCGAGTCACCTACGCCGATCACGATGCCGCCGCCCATGCCGCTGCTGCCGTTGGCAAACACGGTGTTATTGGCGATGGTGACGTCGGTCGCGGCGTGCCACAGGTGGATGCCGTAGGACGAGACGCGATACACGACGTTGTTCATGATCTTGCCGCCCTTGTTGGACGAGTACAAACCTTGCACGCCGTTGCAGGCCCCCGGCTTGCCGATGTCGTGCACGACGTTGCCGATCATGTCGCCGTTGGAGCCGGTGTAGGTGGCATTCACCACGCCCGCGCCGCCGCTGCCGGTGCAGCCGCCGCTCAGGGTCAGGTTGTGGATGTGGTTGTTGGCGACCAGGGTGTTCGACGCGTAGTTCAGGATGCCCAGGCGGCCCGGACCGGTGATGTCGAAACCATTGATCTCGACATAGTTGCCGTTGTTGGTCCACATGGCTTCGCTGCCGGAACCGACGATCTTGGCGCCCCACTTGGTGTCCGAGACGAAGCGGATCTTGTTGCTGGCGGTGCCGCTGGTCTTGGTGGTGACGTTACCGGAATAGGTGCCGGCGGCCACGTGCACGGTGGTGCCGGCCTTGGCGGCGGTGGCCGCCTTGGTGATGGTCTTGAACGGCTTGGCCTGGGTCCCTGCGTTCGAATCGGAACCGTTGGTCGCCACGTACAGGTGGTAGATCGAGTTGTCGGCCGCCGGCGGCACGCTCGGCTGGCGGTTCTGGTACTCGGTGCTGGCCATCATGGCATTCGACACGGCGTCGAGCGGCAGGCCGGCGTTGACTTGCTGGACCCAGTATTGCAGGCCGGCGGCATCCGGTTCGCGGCCGAGCAGGTTGCGATACAGTTCGGTGATCTGGGCCGACGCGCCGGTGGTGGCCGACGAAATCGTGGCCAGCAGACGGGTTGCATCAGGCGCGCTGGTGGCAGTGTTGGCAGCATGCTCGAAAGTGCCGGTGCCGGCGCTTTCTTCCGTCAACGCCGCGGTCTGGCCGGCGGCGGCAACAGTTGCTTCGGATACGTTCGCGCTCTGGACACCATGCGACGCGGTGCTGGTCGGGGTGTCGGACATGCTGCCGCCGCAGGCGGTCAGGAGGACGGCGGCGCTGCAGGAGAGCAGTGCGCTGGCGTGAACATTCGAAGCAAAAGTGACGATTTTTTTCATCTGGAAAATTCCTCTAAAAAATTGAATTACGGAAGCTTTGAGGGGCGGAAACTTCCGAAGTTCAATGATTTAGAGAAAAAATTTCCTTGGGATATTAATTGCGTAATCATATTTTCCCATATGGAAAATATGTTGTAGCAAAGACCGCTGGAGTAGTACGACGATATGCAGAGGGAAAAGCGGGGAATGAATGCAAACGTGCAAGTGATTGTTCTGAAAGAGATTTCTATTTGGAAATCTATTCCGAAATTGCAGAGAACAGTAATCGGCGTTGAAATTCCATCACACAGTCTTTATGCGCATTTTGCGGACAGCAGGATTGTGATCGAGTCGGCCGGAGCCGGACACAGCCATTTGCATCGCCGCTGCTTAGCGATGCATGCGTAGCGAATCAAGACCGGCAAAACCAGCGTTCAATGCTTATCGCGGGCGGCAATATCCAGGGATGCACCGCGTCCACGTGCCGGCGAGCCGCGCTTTACCCGGTAATCGCCCTGGCCGTCCGGCCGGAAGTCGATGAACAGCGGATCCCTGCTGATCGTGCCAACCGCCTTGCCGACCCGCATTTCGATGCCGAGACCGTTTCGGTAGACCACGTTGTTGGCAACCACATTGCCGCTGCCGATGCAGGTCTCGTCGGGATCGCAGTATTGCCGGATCGATGCGCGCGGGTTGTAGGCGACGATGTTGTCGACCACCCTGGTGCCGGTCAGCATCACACCGCCCGGACTGTCGCCGGTGCCGACCACGATGCCGCCGCCGACCTTGTCCGAGCCGTTCGCGAATACCGTGTTGTTGGAAATGATGACCTGGTCGGCCGCATGCCACAGGTGGATGCCCCAGGCCGAGGCGCGGTAGACGATGTTGTTGTGGATGCGGCCGCGCAGGTTGGCGTAATAAATGCCATGAACGCCGGGGCAGGCACCCGGTTCGCCGATGTCATGCACCACGTTGCCGCTGATCTCGCCATCGGACGCCTTGTAGTTGGCGTTGACGATGCCGCCGCCGCCGTTGCCGGTGCAGCCACCGGACAGCGCCAGGTCGTGCACGTGGTTGTCGGCCATCTTGACCCAGGACCCGTAGTTGATGATGCCGGCGCGTCCGCTGCCGCTGAGGTCGAAGCCGGCGATTTCGACATAGTGGCCGCGGTTCACCCATACCGCCTCGGTGCCGCCGCCGACCACCCGGGCCCCCCATTTGACGCCGGACACGTAGCGCACGCGCGCCCCGGCCCGGCCGCTGGCCTTGGTCGTGATGTTTTCGTCGTAGACGCCGGGCGCGACCATGACAGTGGTGCCGGCGGCGGCGCGGGCGGCTGCGGCGCCGATAGTGCGCAGCGGCTGGCGCAGGCTGCCGGGATTGGTGTCGTCGCCGTCGGGCGCCACGTGCAGCACGCGGCGGGCAGCGGCCGCCGATGCGGCGCCGTGGTCGCCGGATTTGTCGGATGCGTCGGCGACGGCACCGGTACCGGCTTGGGCCAGGCCGACGCAGGCGCATAGCAATGGCAATAGCAACAGCGGGCAGGGCAGGGGGCGCATGGCACTCCTTTCACGCGGCAGGGCGGCGCGGCGGGCGGCCGTACCGGCCTCTGCGAGCTTATCCGAAGCCGCAATGGCCGACCTTGCGCTGGCGCCAGCATACACCGCGTGGCGCGTCCTCATTTACTTCCAGCAAGTCAATTTCTTCGTGAGTCCGCTTGATCGGGCGCAGGAACACGCTGCGGGGGAAACCGATAATGGCCTGACCTATGCTGACCCACATGAAAAGCCTGCTGGCCTCGCTTTCCCTTGGCCGTACGCCCGATGCCCGGTTCGATTTGTCGGCCGCCATCGGTTCGACCCTGTTGCGCCAGGTGCTGTCCAGCGGCCTGTATTTCATCGCCTTGTGGGTCACGACGCGCCAGCTCGGTCCACACGACAATGGCTTGCTGGTCACTGCGCTGCTCCTGCCCCAGACCCTGTACGCCTTCCTCAACCTCGGGCTCGGCCCCAGCCATGTCTTCCACATGAGCAGCGGCATCGGCAGCCCGCGCACCATGCGCCGCATGAACTGGAGCCTGGCGCTCGGACTGTGGGCCGCGGCCGTGCTGGTGCTGGCGCTGGCCAGTCCGGAGGCCATCGGGCATTACCTGCCCGGCACTGCCAAGCAGACGGCACTGTACGCCAGCCTGCTGTTTCCGATGATGCTGCTGGCGGCGTGGACGTCTTCGCTGATCCAGGGCGCGCGCGACTATGCAACCTACAACAAGACCGCGCTGACCCAGCCCGCCGTGTTCTGCGCCGGCGTCCTGGCGCTCGGGGCCGGCCATGCCGTCAGCGTTCCCGCCGTGCTGGCTTGCCATGTCCTGAGCCAGGCCGCGCTGTGGCTGGTCAGCGAATGGCGGGTGCGCGCCTACGCCGCACCGGCCGCGGCATCGACGGGATCGGCGGGATCGGCGGAGGCGGTGGAGGCGGCGGAGAAGGTCGGACAGACCGGCAGCCTGAAGCTGGGCGCCGCCATCGCCTTCGGCCTGCGCGCTCACCTCAGCAATGTGATCACCTTCCTGAATTACCGCGTCGCGCTCTACCTGGTGAGTTTCCTGCTCGACCCGACGGCGGCCGGCCGCTACGCACTGGCGATCCAGCTGGCCGAGGTCTTGTGGATGATCGCCAGCGCGGCCTCGGTGGTGGTGTTTCCAGAATCCGCCGCGCACAACAGCACGCCGGCGGCGCTCCAACAGATGGTGCGCAGGATCGCCTTGTCGGTATTCAAGATCACGCTGGCGGGCGGGCTGCTGGCCGGCGCGCTGTCGGTGGTGGTCATCCCCTGGGTGTTCGGCAGCGACTATGCGGGTTCGGTGCTGCCCTTCGTCATCCTGCTGCCTGGCATCATCACCTGGAGCTACATGAGCGTGGTGGCCAATTCCCTGGCCGGGATGGGTTGCCAGCGGGTGAACATCCAGGCGGCCCTGCTGTCGTTTGCGCTCAACAGCGGCGGCTGCCTGCTGGCGATCCCGGTGTTCGGCATGCGCGGCGCGGCGCTGGCATCCAGCATCGCCTTCACGGTCACCGCCATCTACACCATCGTCATGTACCGCCGCATCATGGCGGAACGCATCCATGCCACGAGCGCCGGGGAGTTCCAATGACGCCGATGCGGATCCTGGTGGTGACCTCGCTGTTTCCCTATGGCCAGGGCGAAGCCTTTGTCGCGGCCGAGCTCGAACATTTGTCGCGCTGCTTCGGCGACATCCAGCTGGTGCCGATCTTCTATACGCCCGGCAGCGCACCGCGTCCGGTGCGCCAGCGCGTCAATCTGGCCTATGCCGACGAACGCTGGGGCGTGTTGCGTGGACTGCGTGTCGCCGCCTCGCTGCTGGCGGGCCTGATGCGCTACCGCTGGGCCGGCGACCTGCGCTACATCCTCGGCCATGGCCACAAGCTCGACAACCTGAAGGAGCTGGTGCGCGCCTTGTACCGGGCGCGCCTGTTCGAACGCTTCCTGGCCAGGCAACCCAGGGGCAAGGACGCGGATGGCGATGCCGGCGCGTTCGACCTCATCTATTTCTACTGGATGCTGCCCGAGATCCTTGGCGCACTCGCGTTCCGCGACGCCAGCGGCAGCCCGGTGCGCATCGTCAGCCGCGGCCACGGCGGCGACCTCTACGAAGACCGCAAGCCGGGCGGCTATGCCGGGCTGCGCCGCGGCGTCATCGCCGGCATCGATGCCGTCTACCCCATTTCCGACCACGGCACCCGCTACCTGGGCGAACGGTTTCCGCGCCATGCCGCGAAATTCCACACTGCCCGGCTCGGGGTCGACGATCCCGGCTTCCTCAATGTCCAGCCCGCCGGCGGCGCACTGTCGCTGGTGTCCTGCTCTTTTGTAGTGTCCGGCAAGCGCCTGCACCTGATCGTGGACGCCATCGCCCATCTGCTGGCGGCCGATCCGGCGCTGGAGCTGCGCTGGACCCACGTGGGCGACGGCCCCCTGTTCGACGAACTGCGCGCCCATGCCGCCGGCCGCCTCGGCGCGCGCGCCAGGACCGTCTTCAAGGGCTATCTCACGCAAGCCGAGCTGATGGCCCTGTACCGCGACGAAGCCTTCGATGCGATCGTCAACGTGAGCGACAACGAAGGGATCCCCGTCAGCCTGATGGAGGCCAGCGCGGCCGGCATCCCGATGATCGCCACCGATGTCGGCGGTACGGCAGAGATCGTCAACGCGGCGAACGGCGTGCTGATTCCGGCCGATGCCGACAGCGCCACCATCGCCGCCGCCATCCTGCGCCTGCGCGACCGCGTCGCCGCGCGCGCCTTGCGCCGCTCGGCGCGCCTGCACTGGGAAGCGCATTTCAACGCGGCAGCCAATTACGAGCGCTTCGGGCGCACGCTGGCGGCCTGGGCGCAACGCGATGCGCATCCGGCCACGGACAGGGTGGCCGATGCGGCGCCCGATGCCGCCGCTGCCGCCGCCGTTGCTGCTGCAGATGCGCCCGCGGCTGCGGCGGGGCATCCCATCCTCCCGCGCGACGCCGGCCGCGCCGCCCCTTGAGCGCCGGCGCGCCGGACAGGCGATCCGCGTCGCATCCCGGCCACGCGATCGCATACCGCGAAACACCCTCGGCATCGGCCCCCGGCTTGGTACAATTGTGATTTCGATTACTAGATGCCTGGCCCACACCGACAATGATAGACATCCAACTCCTCCGCAAAGACATCGATAACGTCGCCGCGCGCCTGAAGGCCCGCAAGTTCCAGCTCGACGTGGCCGCCTTCGGTGGCCTCGAAGCCGAGCGCAAGGCGATCCAGACCCGTACCGAAGAACTGCAGGGCAAGCGCAACGCGCTGTCGAAGCAGATCGGCATGCTTAAGGGCAAGGGCGAAGACACCAGCGCCGTGATGGCGGAAGTCGGCGGCCTGGGCGACGAGCTCAAGGCCAACGAAGCCGCGCTGGCCGAGGTGCAGGCGAAGATGGCGCGCTTCATGGAGTCGGTGCCGAACCTGCCGCACGAGTCGGTACCGGCCGGCAGCGACGAAAGCGGCAACGTCGAGGTGCGCCGCGTCGGCACCCCGCCAAGCTTCGACTTCGCGGTCAAGGACCACGTCGACATCGGCGAAAAGCTGGGCCTGGACTTCAACACCGCGACCAAGCTGACCGGCACGCGCTTCTCGGTCATGAAGGGCGGCATGGCGCGCCTGCACCGCGCGCTGGCCCAGTACATGCTCGACACCCACACCGGCCAGCACGGCTACACCGAGTGCTACACCCCCTATCTGGTGAACGCGGATTCGCTGCGCGGCACCGGCCAGCTGCCGAAGTTCGAGGAAGACCTGTTCGCGGTGAAGAAGGGCGGCGCCGAAGGCGAGGGCGAGAATTTCTACCTGATCCCGACCTCGGAAGTCTCGCTGACCAACATGGTGCGCGATGAGATCGTGGCCCTGGACCAGCTGCCGATCCGGATCACGGCCCACACGCCGTGCTTCCGCTCGGAAGCCGGCAGCTACGGTCGCGACACCCGCGGCATGATCCGCCAGCACCAGTTCGACAAGGTCGAGCTGGTCCAGATCGCCCATCCGGAAAAATCCTACGAGATCCTGGAAGAGATGGTGGGCCACGCCGAAACCATCCTCAAGAACCTGGGCCTGCCTTACCGCGTGATGTCGCTGTGCACCGGCGACATGGGCTTTGGCGCGGCCAAGACCTACGACATCGAAGTCTGGCTGCCGGCCCAGAACACCTACCGCGAGATTTCCTCGCTGTCGAACTGCGAAGCCTTCCAGGCCCGCCGCATGCAGGCCCGCTTCCGCAACACCCAGGGCAAGCCGGAGCTGGTGCACACCCTGAACGGCTCGGGCCTGGCGGTCGGCCGGACCCTGGTCGCGGTGCTGGAGAACTACCAGCAAGCCGACGGCAGCGTCATCATCCCGGAAGCGCTGCGTCCCTACATGGGCGGCCTGGAGCGCCTGGCCGCCTGAACGGCGGTCTCGGGAAAATAGCTCTTCCGTTTTGCCGCGAGGCTGCTATAATGCGGCCTCTCGCGACGCAAGCGACCGGTTACCAGGAGAGGTGGCAGAGTGGTCGAATGTACCTGACTCGAAATCAGGCGTACGGGTGACCGTACCGTGGGTTCGAATCCCACCCTCTCCGCCAAAACAAGAAAAAAGGCTTCCCTCGGGAAGCCTTTTTTCTTTGGCGAAGAGGAGGAGAGCGCCTGCGCGCTCTCCGTGTGGGATTCGAAGGGCTGGCGCATACTTGCGCCACCCGCCCGAATCGCCACTCTGCCGTCCGCCCAGCGGACGGCGCGCGAAGCGCATAACAAAGGCCCGAATCGCAAGCGCCGCGTCCTCTTGCCAAAGCCAACAACACACCCTTGCAACATACCAAACCACCATCTATAATACGGCCTCTTGCGAAACGCAAACGACCGTTACCGGAGAGGTGGCAGAGTGGTCGAATGTACCTGACTCGAAATCAGGCGTACGGGTGACCGTACCGTGGGTTCGAATCCCACCCTCTCCGCCAAATTAAGAGAAGCCCGCTGACCTCATCGAGGCAGCGGGTTTTTTGTCATCGGTGTCCGTACGGTATCGATAAAAGCCCCACAAGCGCCCGCCCTAAAAGCCGATATCGCGCCACTATACTTCCTGCTGGTTGCACCAAGCCAACTTTCGGCTATCGTGTGCGCTTCGTTCAAAAACACGGCCCTATCCACCATCGTGGTCATCAAGCCATTCGTGGTCGATCTTGCCAACCGCGGCAGCACGGCGCGCGTTGTTACCTTGATGGGCCCCGGCCGACGCCGGCACATGAACACAAGCGGAGCTTCCATGTTTGCATTCCTCAAGCGGCGATGGTGCATTGCCTTCATCGTAGCGCTGTCTACCGCAGCCAGCATCGTCAATGACGCGGCGGCTGGCGCCAGCCGGGCCGACAGCCCGGACGGCTATTCGCACCTGATCGCGGTCGGCGTCAGCGGCCGGCAGAAGGTGGTCCGGCTGCCGCTGCCGCGTGCGGTCTACCTGGAGGCGCACTCCAGCGACCTGCGCGACCTGCGCCTGTTCGATGCCGCCGGCACGCCGGTGCCGTTTGCCCTGGTCGAGCGCACGCCGCAAGTGCGGCCAACCCGGCAGTGGGACAGCGTCGTGCTGCAGTCGTCACCCGGCAAGCAGGGGCAGGACCTGGTCTACACGGCGCCGATCGCCATTCCGGTCGAGTCGGTCGGTCTGGTCTTCCAGGCCGAGAACGTCGTGCTGCCGGCCACCTTGGGCCAGTACCAGGAGCGGCCGGCCGGGCCGGGCAGCCCCGACCTGCAGGCCCTCGCCAGCGCGACCTTCTACCAGTCGACCCGGAACGGCCGCCGCCGCGCGTCGGACGATATCGAGGTACCGGTCACCCATGCATCCCGCTGGGTCCTGCGGCCGAAGGCGGCGCTGGCCGAGCGGCCGGCATTGCGCCTGCGCTGGCAACCGGCCAGCGTCGTGTTCATGGCCGGCGGGCGCGCTCCCTACACCCTGGCGTTCGGCCGCGACGGCACGCAACCGGTCTACCTTCCGCTGGCGCAGGTTGCGCCGGGTGTTTCGCCGGAGCAGCTGGCCGCGCTGGCACAGGCCAGCGCGGGGCCGCCGGTGCGGCAGCACGAAGGGCGCGACGGCGATGCGGGAGCAGCGGGCGGCCTGGCCGGACTGCTGCGCCAGCGTAACTTCTGGTTGTGGGCGTTGTTGTTGTGCGGGGTGGCGGCGTTGGCGGCAATGGCCTGGCGCCTGGCACACCAGATGAAGGATGGCTCGTCGAACCAGCCGCCGGCCTGATCCGCAATCGTGCGCACGTGTCCGAAAGATTTTGGTCATAATGATAATAATTGCTGACCAGCGGGTCAGTGATATTGACGATCATGACCACATATCCCGGAGGACCCAATGTCGCACCCTGTTTCACGTAAGCGTACCCTGAAGCTCGCCACCGCACTGCAAGGCGCAGTGCTGCTGAGCACTGCCGCCGCAGGTATGGCTTACGCCGAACCGTCGCCCGCCCTCGACCGCGTCAGCATCTCGGCAGGCGCCTTCTTTACCAAGCCGAAGATCCACGCCGCCGGCGACACCCAGTACGGCTACGTCGAAACGCCGGAAGCCAAGGATGGCCACACCACGCTGCCGCGCGTCAAGGCCGAAGTGCTGCTGGGCGACAGCCAGGGTCTGTCCCTCGATTACTTCCGCTACGACAAAGACTACAACCCGAGCCTGAGCGGCGCCTCGACCTACGAAGGCCGTCCGGTCAGCGGCACCGTCACCGCGCAAGGCAATCTGCGCCTCGACCTGGCCCAGCTCGCTTATCGTTTCTGGATGGGCCGCGGCAACGACGTGTTCGGTGTCGGCATCGGCGGCGCCTACCTGCATGCCAAGGTGGGTGGCTCGGCCACCGGCCAGCTGACCGGCAGCGCACTGACCGCCGTCGGCGCGCCAGACCTGATCAACTTCAGCGGCAAGGGTTCCGCCAGCGAGAGCGGTTACGCGCCCCTGCTGGAATTCGCATGGCGCCATTCCTTCAACCAGGACGTGCGCATGTATGCCGAAGCATCCGGCATCAAGAAAAACGGCGGCAACATCGAAGGCCACGTGTATGGCGGCGCCGTCGGCGTGGAATGGTTCCCGGCCAAGAACCTGGGCGTGGTGTTCGACTACGGTATCCAGAAGATCCAGCTGTCGCGCAACAGCGATCGTGATGCCGAGCTGAGCATGCGCTTGACCGGCCCGTCGGCCTTCGTCAAGTACCGCTTCTAAGCCCGCTTCTAAGCCCGCTTCTAAGCTTGCACAGCGGCGCCGTTTCCGGCCTGGCCGGAAGCGGCGCTGTGGCGTCTCAGCCCCGCTTGACCGCATGCAGCCACACGGCTGCAATCCGCTCCACGTTCTCGTAGCCCTCGCACCCCAGCTGCCCGCCGAAGATGTCCGGGTCCAGCTCTTCATAGCGCCATGCGCTGCAGGCCTCGTCCAGCAGCGGCCGGATCGCCGTGAGGAAACCGTCTTCTCCCTCCACGATCGCCACCCCTGTATACAGCAGCAGGCTGCCGCCCGGGCGCAGGCGTTCGAGCCCGGTGCGCACGATATCGATCGAGAGCTGGGCGCCGTGCTGGCCGCCGCCGTGACGGTAGGGCAGTTCGTCGGGGTCGAGGATGAAGGGCGGGTTGGACATCACCAGGTCGAAGTCGCCTTCGATGCCGTCCAGCAGGTTGCTGCGGCAGGGTTTCAGCCCGGCGGCGCCATTGACCTCGGCGTTGATCTTGGCGAGCGCCAGGGCGTCGTCGTTGATGTCGGCGCCGTAGACGGTCGCCTCCGGACATTGCAGCGCCAGTTCGATCGCGCCCGGCCCGGCGCCGCAACCGATGTCGACCGCCTTGCGGATGGTGTCGTGTGGGCGGCCCAGCAGCGTCGAGGCCAGCGCGCGCTCGAGCGCGGCGGCGTAGCGGTAGGTGTCCGGGCCGAAGAACACGGCATCGTCGTCGCAGGTCGGCCAGGCCGAATGGAAATACAGGCGGTCGCCAATGGTCGATGCGCGTACCAATGCGCGCTTGCCGCCATCACGGCAATCGGCGAGCAGGCCGGCCTCCAGCAGCAAGGCTTCGATGGCGGCCGGCAGCACGCCCTCGCGGAAGGGCCGGCTCCAGCCGAGCACGCCGCGCAGATCAAGCGCCCATTCATTTTCCGGGCGGCGATTGACGCGCCGGTGGGTGGCGGGCGTTACCGTGATAAAACGGTAGTTCTGGGCGCGCAAGGCGGCGCCGAGCGCGGCGAGGGCGCTGGTGGATGCGATCTGGAGTGCCATTGGTCCAGCATGAAGTACCTGCCATCCGGGCTCCGTGCGGGAGCACACATAAGGAAGTGTTGCCAGAAACGATGGCATATGTGAAAGTTCGAACATACGCTGGCCTGCCCGGCGTGCATACTGCCCCAATCGGCTGGCGCGCATGACGCGGTCATGCCGATCGGCTCGGATCGTTTGTATCGGCTCGCACACAAGGATAGCCATGACCACGAGATTTCCCAGGGTTTCACAGAATGCACGCGTTGAACGCGAGTTGGAGCGGGAACGCCAGGAGCGCTCGCGAAACGACGAGCAGCGCGCGGGACTGGCGCGCGATGAGGATTTCCGCATCAAGGATGCGCGTGAAAACATGGGTTTGGTTAATTTGAAGCGCCCGCCCGGGCGCTAAAGCAAGGGGAAACGTATGCGTTGGGAAGGTGATCGGCAAAGTGATAATGTGGACGACCGCCGTGGCGATAGCGGTGGCGGGGGCGGCGGCTTTGGATTCGGCGGGGGCACGGTGGGCATCGGCACGATCGTCATCGCGCTGCTCGGTTCGTGGTTCTTCGGCGTCTCGCCCAGCACCATCCTGAACATGCTCTCCGGCGGTGGCGCGCCGGCGCACGTGCAGCAACAGCAGGCACCGACACGGCCGGCGGCAAACGACCGCGAGACCCAGTTCGTGAAGACCGTACTTGGCTACACCGAAGATACCTGGACCCAGATCTTCAAGGCCAACGGCGCCAAGTACCAGCCGCCGATCCTCACCTTGTTCTCGCGCCAGACCAGTACCCAAGGCTGCGGCCAGGGCCAGAGCGCGGTCGGCCCCTTCTACTGCCCGGCCGACCGCCGGGTCTACATCGACCTGTCCTTCTTCCAGCTGATGCAGCAGCGCTTCCATGTGTCCGGAGAATTCACCCAGGCCTATGTGATCGCACACGAAGTCGGCCACCACGTGCAGAACCTGCTGGGCATTTCCGGCAAGGTCGATAGCGCACGCCAGCGCCTGTCCGAGACCGAGGGCAATGCGCTGTCGGTGCGGGTCGAATTGCAGGCCGACTGCTTCGCCGGCGTCTGGGCCTACCACACCAACCAGGCCAAACAGATCATCGAACAGGGCGACGTCGAATCGGCCCTGGCCGCCGCCAGCGCGATCGGCGACGATGCGCTGCAGCGCCAGGCGCGCGGCGAGGTGGTGCCGGATTCCTTCACCCACGGCACCTCGGCGCAGCGGGTGCGCTGGTTCACCAAGGGCCTGCAGACCGGTTCCGTCGAACAGTGCAATACCTTCGAGGCGCGCCAGCTCTAAGCCCGCGATGGTCCCAGGAAACGGCCGCGTTCACGCGGCCGTTTTCATTTGGAAATTTATTTAGATATAAAATTTCCTTTTAAAAACAAAGACCTGCAATCTTCAAGAAATTGTTCAAAAAGTGGCGATTCGTTTCCGTGCGCGTATGGCCTTAATCATGATTTTGTCATAACGTGATGCCAAAGGTCCACTCATCTGCGGGCCGTCAATCTTTGGAGGACTTTATGCTGGCAATGAATTACCGCGGTCCCTATCGTGTCCGCGCCGACCACAAGCCCGATCCCGTCATCGAACACCCGGGCGACGCCATCGTGCGCGTAACGCGCGCCTGCATCTGCGGTTCCGACCTGCACCTGTACCACGGCATGGTGCCGGATACCCGGGTCGGCCACACCTTCGGCCACGAATTCATCGGCGAGGTGGTCGACATCGGATCCGAGGTCAAGACGCTGAAAGTGGGCGATCGCGTGCTGGTGCCGTTCAATCTGTTCTGCGGTAATTGCTTCTTCTGCAAACATGAACTCTACGGCAATTGCCACAATACGAATCCGCAAGCGACGGCAGTCGGCGGCATCTACGGTTATTCACACACGGCCGGCGGCTACAACGGCGGCCAGGCCGAGTACGTGCGCGTGCCCATGGCCGACGTTGGCCCGATGGTGATCCCCGACGACATCCACGACGAAGACGCGGTGCTGCTCACCGACGTGGTGCCGACCGGCTACCAGGCGGCCGAGATGGGCGACATCAAGGAAGGCGACACCGTCGTCATCTTCGGCGCCGGCCCGATCGGCATCATGGCCGCCAAGTCGGCCTGGCTGATGGGCGCCGGCCGCGTGATCGTGGTCGACGAAGTGGAATACCGTCTGGAATTCGTCAAGCGCTACGCGCAGTGCGAGGTCGTTAACTTCCGCGAAGTCAATGACATGGCCGAGCACATCAAGAAGATGACGGACTGGATGGGCGCCGACGTCACCATCGATTGCGTCGGCGGCGATGCCGCGGGTTCGATTGCCCAGACGGTGACCGGCCGCCTCATGAAGGCGCAGGCCGGCTCCTCGATCGTGCTGCATTGGGCGATCAATTCGGTGCGTAAGGGTGGCAACGTGTCGATCGTCGGCGTGTACGGTCCGACCTTCAACGCGATCCCGGTCGGCAACGTGCTGAACAAGGGCCTGACGATCCGCGCCAACCAGGCCAGCGTCAAGCGCCACCTGCCGCGCCTGATCGAGCACATCCGCGCCGGCCGCCTGAATCCGAAGGAAATCATCACCCACCGCATTCCGCTGGAAGAAGTGTCGGACGCTTATCACATCTTCTCCAGCAAGCTGGACGAGTGCATCAAGACTGTCCTGATTCCGCCGTCGGCCCGCGAAGTCAAGACCGTCACCTCCAGCGCACAGAATTAAGGAGTATTCATGAAAACTTCCCACGAAGTCGATCCACATTCGCACCAGCACCACCACAAGGGCCACACCGACCAGTTCCAGAACGATTACCCGGAAGCGCCGCCGCGTCCGACGCGCGAACAGCTGAAGCACATCAACGGCTGGGGCGCCGACCTGGACCGCAAGGACCGTCCCGGCGTGCCGATGGAACGCACCCCGCCGCGCTTCATTCCCGAGCCCACCGGCAAGGTGACCCAGCAAGCGCAGGACGTCGAAGTGCTGGTATCGACCGAGCGTCCCGGCATCACCCCGATCTTCGGCACCGCCCAGCCGCCGAGCGGCCTGTCGGGCGTGATGCGGCGCGCCGCTTTCCGCTGGTCCGAGAACGACATGCGCCACTGGCTGCTGCTGCTGGCCGCCGACCGCGTCAACGTGGTCGAAGGCATCGGTGAAGACCTGGCCAAGGGCAAGGTGCCGAACGTGCTGGCCGAAATGGGCATCAAGTCCGAATGGCAGCACAACAAGGCCGGCCTGGTGAAGAAAGTCGCGATCGGCGGCGCCTTGCTCGGCGCCGCGGTCTACCTGATGCGCCGCCGCGAGCGCTGACAGGCGGGCCGGCACACTGGCCCGGTAGCACATTTCTGCGACACCCCCACGGCGGTAACACCGCTGCCGTGGGGGTTTTTGCGTTTGAGCAAATCTCATAAAGCGAGCTCGTCCACACTTCGGTAGTCACCCCTACCGAATGGAGACGAGATGAACAAGCTTACGAATCTGCTGGCGCCGCTGGCATCCTTTGGCATTTTCCTGCTGGCCGCGGCCGGTCTTCCGGCCGATGTACTTGGCGCTCCAGTGCCGTCAACCGCCATGAGCGCGCCCGTGGCCGCGACGGCGCAATCGCGCGCCGCGTTACTGGCCCAGCTGGAGGCGCGCCGCGCCGGGCGCGGGCTGGATGGGCGCCATGGCTTCGCCATCGTCAGCCAGCATCCCGGCCTGCAAGGCACCCAGGTCGCACGCGTGGCCCATACCTTCAAGGGCGTGCCTGTGTTCGGATCGGAGTCGGTGGTGGTGCTCGACGCCGGCGGCCGCATCCAGTCCGAATCCGCTTCCGATCGCCGCCTCGGTCTGACCAAAGGGGCCGCGGCAGCCGGCGCCGGCTCCGGTGCCACCCCGGGCAGCGACTTCAGCGTGGTGCCGGCGATCTCCTCGAAGGCCGCCATCGATGCCGCCCTGGCTTCGCTCGGGACCGAGGCGCGCCACGTGACGCCGCCCAGCGCCGAGCTGATCATCTACCCGGTGATGCGCACCGAGCGCGTGTCCAGCGCGCGCGACAAGCCGGAGCAGGAACTCAACGCGCTCGATGTCGAGGAAGTCGTCGACCATTACGAGCTGGCCTACCTGGTGCACACCCGCATGCACGTGGGCGACAAGCCGGTCTACCACGACACCGTGGTCAGCGCACGCGATGGCAGCATCCTCGACCAGTGGAACATGCTGCAGACCGTGGTCGGGGTGGGAAAAAGCCAGTACAACGGCGAGGTGCCGATCAATACCACGCTGGTCGAGGGCAAGTACAAGATGATCGACGACAGCCGCGGCACTGGCGGCACCTTCGGCGCGATGGCGATCACCAACGCCAACCACGGCACCAGTGCCGGCAACGTCTACGTCAGCGACAGCAACACCTGGGGCGACGGCAAACAATACATCAGTGGCGGCTCCACCACCAATGCCAACGGCCAGACTGCCGCCGTCAACGCCATGTGGGGCCTGATGAACACCTACGACGCACTGAAGAACGTGTTCAACTGGCTGTCGCTGGACGGGCACAACACCTCGACCTATATCGCGGCCCACGTCAACACCGCCTACGACAACGCCTACTACAGCGACACCTGCCGTTGCATGTTCATCGGCGACGGCAACAGCTTCAACAGCCTGGGCTCGATCGACGTGATCGGCCACGAGATGGGGCATGGCATCACCGCCGCCACCTCCAACCTGACGTATTCCGGCGAATCGGGCGGCCTCAACGAATCGGCATCCGACATCAACGGCGAAGTGGTGGAAGCCTATGCGCGTGCCGGCGGCAAGGGCGAGACCGTGCCGCTGACCGGCAACGACTGGGTGTTGGGCAAGGAGATCAGCAAGAACGGCACCCCGCTGCGCTGGATGTATCGTCCGAGCAAGGATGGCAGCAGCCCGGACGCCTGGAGCAGCTCGCTCAAGCGCCTCGACGTGCATTACAGCAGCGGCCCCAACAACCGCATGTTCTATTTCCTGGCGCAGGGCTCGAACAACGACAAGAACGGCGACACTTTCAGCAAATACCTGGTCAAGACGCCGGCGGCGATGACCGGCGTCGGCCTCGACAAGGCTTACCGGATCTGGTTCAAGGCAAACACGACCAAGTTCACGTCGAGCACCAATTACGCGGAAGCGCGTAGCAAGATGATCGAGTCGGCGGAAGAGTTGTACGGGAAGGGCAGCAAGGAGTCGATTGCGGTGCAGCGGGCGTACGCCGCCATCAACGTCGGGGCGGATATCGACGAGTGAATGCCGGCGGCAGCGTCGGTACCGGCCGCCCTCGAGCGGCCTTTTTCAATTCACCGGCGCGCTGTTACTGCGCCGACGCCGCGTTCAAGGAAGTGCGGCAGATCCTGGCCGCCTGCAGTCCCACCCAGGCGGCGTTGGTCCAGAAGAAAACATAAGGCAGGGCGACGACCGCCGTGCCGGCCTTGCCGAGGCAGAACGACAGCAGGATAGTGAGCGCACCGCAGAACGCGGCGAGCACAAAGGTCGTCCCGTGTTTTGCGGCCGTCTCGGAGGTGCCGGCGCCAAAGCCGATCAGCAGGGCGATGGCGAGGCAGGTGGCGATGTCAGCGGCGGAAGCGCTGCCGGAAAAGCTGTGATAGAGGCGGGCAAGGGCGACGACCGTCACCAGGTAGCCGCCCAGGAAAACGGCAAGTTGGCGTAATTTCATTGGAAAATAAGGCAAGTGATGACATTCTGCGTGCATTGCGCTCGCGATGCGGCAGTGCTGCCAGTATACATGCACTCAGGAAATTTTGCCGGATGCCCGGTGGGCCATGCATGTCCATCCGGTGTTGCCGTTGAAAAAAAGCCGCATCAGAGCGGCTTTTGTGTCGTGCGCTTCGAAAGTGGCCTCAGTTCGCCAGCAGCGGATACGGGTTGACCGGCGTACCTTTCCACCACTGCTTCTCGGGCGTCAGCTCGAACACCGCAAAGTGCAGATGCGGCGCATTCGGATCCGAATTCCCCGTGACGCCGACATAGCCGACCGGGTCGCCGGCCTTGATGGTGGCGCCTTCCTGCAGTCCCTCGGCGTAGCGGTCGAGGTGCGCATAATAATAGGCATACTTCTCGGTCGGGTCGAACACGTAGACGGTCAGGCCGCCCGGCTTGCTGGTGAACAGCTTGGCGATCTTGCCATCGGCGGCGGCCACCACCTTGCTGCCTTTCGGCGCCATGATGTCGAGCGCCTCGTGGTGGCGCTCGCTGCCGCGTGCCTGGTCGAAAGTGTCGTGGATCTGGCCCAGGGCGATGCCGTCGACTGGCACCATCAGCTTGCCGGGCGGGAGTGCCGGCGCCGTGGCGGCGTCGGTGCCCGTTGCGACCGGGGCGGCGTCACCGCCGGCCGGACGCAGCGGCAGGTCGAGTTCGGTGAGATCGGGCATGACCTTCGGTGCCGGGGGCAGCTGGCCCTCCAGGTTCGGTCCCGGCGGCGCCGGCAGCGAACCGGTGTTCGCCACCACGCCGGGCGCGGCATCGTGCGGCATCTGGCGCAGCCAGACAAACAGGCCGCCGGCGCCCACCACCACGCCGAGCAGGAAGGTCATCAGCCATCTCATCGTCGATCTCCTCGTATTGTTAAAGTGGTTTAGTCACGCAGGACGACCTGGGTCCCGGCCTGCACCAGACCGGCCACCTCGGCCGCGCTCCAGTTGGTCAGGCGGATGCAGCCGTGCGACTCGGTCTTGCCGACCATGCCGGGCACCGGCGTGCCGTGGATGCCGTAGTGCGGCTTGGACAAATCGATCCAGGCCACGCCCACCGGATTGTTGGGGCCGGCGGGCACGGTGGCCTTCTTGTCGCCCGGCTGGGCATCCCAGAACAGCTTGGGGTTGTAGTGGTAGGTCGGGTTGCGCAGCACGCTCTCGATCTTCCATTCGCCGATCGGCAGCGGGTCGTGTTCGCTGCCGGTCGACGCCGGGTACTGGGCCAGCAGGTTGCCGGACGCGTCCTGCAGGGTCAGGATATGGGCGTCGTTGTAGACCACGACTTTCGCCGCGGCTGTCAGCGGCGGCGTGCCGACCATGTTCGGCACCACGATCTGGGTGCCGAGGCGGGCCAGGTCCTTGCCGCCGTTGAGCTTTTCGATCAGCGCCGGGCTGGCGTGGAATTTCTCGCCCAGGCCCTCGGCCGGGGTGGCATAGCCGAGCGCCGGCAGCTTGGCTTTTTCCATCATGTCGTTCGGGATTGGACGGAAGGGGCCGGCGACGTCGGCGTCGGCCAGCGAATAGCTGACCAGGGTGGGCGCGGTGTCGGCATTCAGGGCGTTCCAGGTGGCGTCGTCGAGCTTGCCGGTGACGCTCAGGCCGCGCGCCTTCTGGAAGCCGGACAGCGCCTGGCGCATGTTGGAGCCGAAGGCGCCGTCGATCTCGCCCGGCGAGAAGTGGGCACGGTCGAGCAGCACCTGGGCGCGCAGCAGGCGTTCGAATTCGGCTTGCTGGGCGGCGGGGTCTTGCGCAGGCGCGCTTGCCACGGTGTCGGCTGCATTGGCTGCATTGGCTGCATTGGCGCCGGCTGGCTGCTGTGCGGGTGCGGCCGTTGTGGCGGTGGGCGTGGCCTTGGCCATCGCTGCCGGCGTGAAAGTGGGCTTGGCCATGGGCGCCGCGGCAGGGGCCGGCATGCCGGCCGGCGGATTCTTCTGCGCCTGATGCGCGTTCGCGACCGGCTGGGCGCTGGCGGAAAGGGCAGCGCCGAGCAGCGTGACAAGGAGGGGGGCGACGAGGGGAATGCATTGCTTCTTCATACGATCACCTGCTGTATTGCTATGGGAAGCTTCAGGCTAAAGCTGCCCAGGAGCATGGTCTGTGCGGGAACGAACCCATCGGCAAGCGGCGAGGCCATGCCGCGTGACCGGCGTTTGCCGCTAGAATCGCGCCATGAGCACTGCCACCATCACCATCACCCTCCAGCCCGCAGCCTGGTCGTTCACGGCGGACGCCGGCAGCACCATCCTGCAGGCCGCCGAGCGCGCCGCCATCGAGCTGCCAAGTTCCTGCCGCAATGGCAGCTGCCGCAGCTGCATCTGCCGCCTGACAGGCGGCGGCGATACTGCCGGGCGCGTGCGCTACCTGCTCGAATGGCCGGGTTTGTCCTTCGATGAAAAGCGCGATGGCTATATCCTGCCATGCGTCGCGGTGGCGCTGGAAGATTTATCGATCGAACAGCGCCTGGCACGGCGCCAGGTCGGGACGGACTGAGCTCGCCGGACTGATCCGCAGGAAAATGCTTAGTCGGCCTTCAGCGCCGACTCGATCGCCCCCAGCACCAGCGGCCACGAGGCCGAACTGGCCGCGACTTCGTCGTAATGGCTGGCGCCCGGCAAGATCACGACCTCGGCAGCATCGCCGGCGGCGCGTGCGCGGCGGGCGTAGTCCCGGGCCACGCGCGGCGGCGCGACCTTGTCCAGTTCGCCGGTGACGAGGATGGTACGGCTGCCGTTGGGCAGTAGCTCGGCGGCATTGGTGTCGGCGAACACGTCGGGACGCGCGGCCTCCGGCCTGCCCGCAAGTTCGACGGTGTCGCGGCCGCAGCTGGACTTGATCAGATCCGCTTCGCGGCGCAGGTCGGCCAGGCCGCCGAGGCTGACCACGCGCCGCACCGCCAGCGTGCCGGCCGGGCGCAGCGGGCTGGCGGCGGGGATGCGCGTACGTCCGGCCATCCATTGCACCAGCTGGCCGCCGGCCGAGTGGCCGACCGCCACCAGGCGTTCCAGGTCGAGCGGATAGCGCCCGGCCTGGGCGGCGAGGGTGTCGAGTGCCGCATTCATGTCCTGGTAGGTGCCGGGATAGCCGCCGCCGGCCTCGTCGACGCGCCGGTATTCCACGTTCCAGGCCGCGATGCCGCGCGCCGCCAGCGCGCCGGCCAGGTTACGCAACTGGGCGATGCCGCCGAATTCCTTCGTCCAGCAGCCGCCGTGGACCAGCACCGCCACCGGGAACGGGCCTGTTCCAGCTGGCAGGAACAGCTCGGCATATTGCGACGCTGAGGCGCCGTAGGCGAAGGTCGCATTTGGGGCCGGGCCGCCCAGGGCCATGTAGTCGGCCAGCTTCATCGGCACGGCCGGTATGTGGTCTGCGGCCTGAGAGGGCAGGACGGCGGCTGGCAGGAGGCCGGCGAGCAGGGCGGCGAGGGTGGCAGCGGCAAGGCGTGGCATGGGCGTGATCGGTGGTGGCAAACCATGACTATACCAAGCGGCGGGAGGCCGGGCCGCGGTACTTGCCAGCGGCTGCGCACGATTGAAAACCGACCGCGTTCTTCCATGCTAGGCTGCGCAAAACGTCAACGGTTTTGACGCCCGTTTAACACAGGAGATTGCCATGACCAATACGAAAACCACGGATAGCGACAACAAGCGCACCGACAACAAGTCGGAAGACGAGACCATGAAGGAACAGGCCGGCGCCGAGCACAAGAGCAGCCACGACGCCATGTCGCGCGAGCGCGCCAGCACCCACGAGGGCGCGGGCGGCGGCGCCAAGCAGAAGCAGAACCACTGATCGCCGCTGCGTTGCACCGATAGCCTGGGGCAGCATGCCTGCCCCAGGCGGTTTTTTATCTGGGAGGTACGATGATGAGTAGGCAGGAATCCGTGCAGGACAGTGTCATCCAGGCGCATTCGACGCCGGACCCGAGCATTCCCGATCCATCCAATCCGGACGCGCCATCGCCGAGCCCGGATCCCGACGACGTGCCCGCACCCTCGCGTGCGCCGGTGCAGGAGCCGGATGCGCCGACGCCGCCGGTGAAGGCGGCGTCGGTCTGAGGGAAGGGCGTGCTTACTGCGCCTTGCCGCTGGCGGGCTTGCCGTCCTCGTCCGGCACCGTGCCGTTCAGCGGCGGGATTTCCTTGATCATCTGATCGGTTTCCTGCTGGCCCGGCGAGCGTTCGCCGCTGCCGATATCGGCTTCATGCAGCATGCCGCTGCCTTTTGCGCCCGGGTCTGGTTTAGGGATGGAAGAATTCATGGCCTGCTCCTTGCGTTGTCATGTTGACCTGATCCTAACAGTCCATGACGTGCACCGGCGCGCAATAGGGAATGCGGAGCGCCGCTTAAGTGATGCTTAAAGGATAAAGATTACTGTGTTCGTACGTCGGCGCACAAAAAGCCGGCGGCGGAGTTTTTATAATAGGCTTTTGGCCATTTACCGGAGGAGAACGCCATGATGGGCACCACCTTGCATAACAAGATCTACCTGGGGCGACAGCCGTTGCTGGGTTCGCGCCACATGCAGGTGGCGGCATTGGCGCTCGGCGCGCTGGCCGGCGTCGGCCTGGTCTGGGTTGCGCGGCGCGCACTCAGGTGAGCGTCCGCACCGGCGGCGTGCGCAAGCCGCAGGTTGCCGGACAGGCTCGCCACGGGTACCATGGCGGGCTTGTCTCTGTAGAAAGCCGTAATGAAGAATGAAAAACTGACGGGCGACGAATACGACGCCCTCGAATGGATCCGCCGCGGCACCCGCGGCGACCGCGTCAACCCCTGTGTCGGACGCAATGCCAAGCGCTTGTCCGGCCTGAAAATGGTGCAATACGAGCGCAACGGCAGCCTGGTGCTGACCGCCAAGGGACAGGAAGTGCTGTTCCTGCGCCGCTGCGTGATCGCCTTGCGCGCCCTGGATGCCGATGGGGCTGCGACGATCGATGACGATGTGGTCCAGTTCCTGAGCCGCAAGTCGCACATCGCCGTGCGCGAAGAGGGCGGCTACACGCTGACGCCGCGCGGACGCGAATCGCTGGCCGACATCAGCGCCCAGGATCCTCAGCGCTAGACGAAGCGCGCGCCGCCGCCAGTGCGGGGCGGCCTTGAACGACGATCAGTCGAACATCAGCCGACCCGGCGGCGGTGCGGATACACCAATGTGCGCACGGCGATCTCGGCGGGCACGTTCATCGCCGCCAGGAATTCGGCGGCGCGCTGCAAGCCCAGGCTCGGCACCGACGCCACCGCCTGGTTGACCAGGTCGCGGGTACGCATGTCGGTGCGCTGCTTGCGCTGTTCCAGGATCGCGGTGTCGGCGTTCATCGTATCTCTCATGTTGTTCGTATAGCTATTGACAATAGATCAAAAGCTATTTTAGGGGAACGATGTCGTTTAAGCCACAACTAAATGGTGCCGAGGATCAATTTCTGAGGGGGGCTTCAGATAGTGGTGGTCCGGCCCATATTGTTCACCTCTTGCGCAGCTTGCTCCCGTAGCGTCTGCACGCGCAGCAATTGCTCGAATTCCGCCGCCGGCAGCGGGCGCGAGAAATAATACCCCTGCATTTCATCGCAGCCCTGCTCGCGCAGGTAAGCCAGCTGCTCGGCGGTTTCCACGCCTTCGGCGATCACCGACAAGCGCAGGTTGTGCGCCAGCGCGATGATGGAGTCGACGATGGCCGCGTCGTTGGCATCGTGGGTGATGTCGGCAACGAAGGAGCGGTCGATCTTCAGCACGTCGATCGGAAAGCGCGACAGGTAGGAGAAGCTGGAATAACCGGTGCCGAAATCGTCGATCGACAGGTTCACGCCGAGCGCCTTCATGCGGTGCAGCAGTTCCACCGCCGGCGCGATGTCGCCCATGAACAGGCTTTCGGTCAGCTCCAGTTCGAGGCAGTCCGGCGCCAGGCCGGTGTCGCGCAGCGCCGCTTCGATACTTGGCAGCAGGTCGGCGGCGCCGAACTGGCGCGCCGACAGGTTGACCGCCACCCGCAGCCGGCCCAGCCCGGCATCCTGCCAGGCCTTGTTCTGGGCACAGGCGGTGCGCATCACCCAGGCCCCGATCGGGACGATCAGGCCGGTGTCTTCCGCGACGCCGACGAAGCGGCTCGGCGGCACCATGCCCAGCTCCGGATGGCGCCAGCGGATCAGCGCTTCCATGCCGACGATACGGCCGCTCTGCAGCTCGACCTGCGGCTGGTAGTGCAGCACGAATTCGTTGCGCTCCAGGGCACTGCGCAGCCCGCCCTCGATGCGCACGCGCTCGAGCGACTCCTCGTTCATGGCCGGGGTGTAGAACTGGAAGTTGTTGCGGCCCAGCTTCTTGGCGCGGTACATGGCGATGTCGGCGTGCTCGATCAGGCTGTCGGCCGGGGTGCCGTCGCTCGGATAGGCGGCCACGCCGATGCTGCAGGTGACGAAGAACTCGCGGCTGCCGAGCAGCACGGGCTGGGCCACCGAATCCATCACGCGCTGCACGATCTCCGGGCACAGGGGCTCGCTGTCCTCCGACAGGATCACGACGAACTCGTCGCCGGACAGGCGCGCCACGGTGTCGCTGTCGCGCAGCGAGGAGCGCAGGCGCGCCGCCACCGTCATCAGCAGCACGTCGCCGGCCTTGTGGCCCATGCTGTCGTTGACGTACTTGAAGCGGTCGAGGTCGATCAGCATCACCCACACCGGCCGCCCGCTGCGGTTGGCCCAGGCCACCGCCTGGCCCAGACGGTCCTGCAGCAGCGAGCGGTTGGGCAGGCCGGTCAGCACGTCGTGCTGGGCCACGTGGTGGACACGCTGCTCGGTCAGCTTGCGCGCCGTGATGTCGCTGCCGGTGCCTCGGTAGCCGCTGAAGCGGCCATGCTCGTCGAACATCGGCTCGCCGTTGATGCAATACCAGCGCGTATCGCCGTTGTCGTCGACCGCGCTGTACTCCAGATTCTTGAAGGGCGCGTGGGCTTCCAGCATGGCGCGGTGTTCGCGCCCGCTGTCGCTATCGGCCATGCCCGGCACCAGGTCCCAGCGCGTCTTGCCGATGATACGGTCCAGGCGGATGCCGGATTTTTCGGGGAAATCGCCGGTCAGCGCGACGAAGCAGAAGCGCTCGTCCTGTTCCCAGTACCAGTCCGAGGACATTGCCACCAGCTGGCGGAAGCGCTGCTCGCTTTCCTGCAGCGCCTTTTCGGTGCGTTTGCGGGCCAGTACGTCGTCGATCAGGCGCTGGTTGCTGAGTTTCAGGTCGGCGGTGCGCTCGCGCACCAGTTCGTGAACCTTGCGCGTGCGCTGGCCGGCGGCCTGCACGAAGGCGCTCAGCAGCAGCGTGGCCAGGATGCCGCCGGTGAGAAGCAAGGTTGATCCGAGATGGTCGGCCAGCCAGGGGCGCGGCGCGGCCACGGCTTCCACGATCCAGGGCTGGCCGCCGATCGTGAAGCCGTGCAGCGCGCGCCCGCTGTAGTCGCCAGCGATCCAGGGCAGGATCACGCCTGGCGACAGGGCCGCCTGCGGCGCTTTGCCATCGTGATTGCTGTACACCAGCTTGTCGGCCACGGCGCGGTCGCCGGCAAACACATGCAGCAGAATGCTCTGGTCGTTCACCAGCCCGATGCGTGCCAGCGCAGTCCTGACCAGCATGTCGACCCGGACGACCGCCGCGGTATCGCCAATCAGGCGGCCATTCGGGTCGTAGACCGGCAAGACGACTTGAAAGCTGGGTCGTCCACTCGGATCCTGGGCCAGCCGCATCAGCACCGTGGCGCCCGGCTGGCCGGTCAAGCGCGCGCGCGCCAGGGCGCGCGCGACCTCGGGACGTGCGCCGACGTTGAGGCCCAGGGCAGGCTCGTTGCCACGCAGCGGTTCCAGGTAATCGACCACGTTGTATTCGGCGCGGCGCGGCGCGGTGACCAGGGACAGCTTGTCGCCATCGATGCGCAATTCGCGCAGCACCGTTCCGGGCCGAACCCGTTGCAGACCGGTTTCGAAAGCCGGGCGCTCGGCATCGCGCACCACACGGTGGAAGTTAAAGGCCAGGATGTAGGGATTGCGCTGGAGCAGCGGTGTGGTAAAGGCGTGGAACTGGTCACGCGTCACCGGATGGACCGTGGTAAACAGCTGGTTGGTGACGTTCAGTATCTCGGACGCTTCCTCCATTCCCTGGCGCAGGGCGGCCACGCGCACGCCCACGTTACGGTCGAAGGCAAGCGCCTGGTTGTCGTATTCGAGTCTGCCGAGTGCAGCCGTCAACAACGCGGTCGCGGCCAAGCCGCCGCCGAGAGTGAGGGCGGCCGCGAGCGTAAGCGAAGGCGACAATCGGCGGCGCGGCATCAAATGATTCCTGTGCTTGGATAAGGCAAGGTGGTTGGCAAACACACTGACCGCTGGTGCAATTCAAATTGCCAACGGGCATCGGGCGGATAAGTGTGTCACAGATGGCCGACTCTCCGCAAACGAATCGTTACATTTTGGGCGTGGGCGGGGTGGCTTGCGACAACGGGCGTGGCGGATTCGGGACAGATCGGCGCGTGATCCAGGCCAGGACCAGGTGCACGCCCAGCCGGTTGAGCCAGCCCGCTCCCAGGCCGCGCCGGCGCGCAAGATGTGCCAACAGACGCGCGGCGCCGCCACCGGTGCTGGCCCCGTTCACTGCATGCAGGGCGTAGACGATGCGGTTGTTGCCGGCCACCTTGTCGAACCAGCAGCAGCGGCCGGCGAACACCGTGCCGAGCGCACCCAGCACCGCGTGGTAGCGCGGGTCGTAGGTGAACACATTCGCCACCAGCATGCCACCATCGGCCAGCACGGCGCGGCAGTCGCGGTAGAAGGCGGCGCTGGCCAGGCTGGGCGGCAGGCCGTCGGCGCCGAAGCCGTCCACCAGCACCACGTCGAAGGGGCGCGCTGTCCCGGCATCGCGCGCGCGCGCCGCCAGCTGGCGCAGGTGGTCGACGGCGTCGCCGTGGATCACGCGCAGGCGGGCATCGTCCGGCGGTATCCGGAACTGGTCGCGCAGGGCGATCACGTCGGCACGCAGCTCGACCACGGTGATGCGGCAGTCGGGAAAATGACGATGGCAAAACTTCAGGAGGGAGCCGCCGCCCAGGCCGACCATCAGGATATGACGCGGGCGCGGCACGAACAGCGCGAAGCACATCATCGCCCGCGTGTAATCGAGCACCAGCGCATCGGGGCGCGCCAGCAGCATCTCGCTCTGGATGTCGCCGGGCGCGAATTCCAGCGTGCGGCGGCCGTCGCGGGTGCGCACCAGCGGTGCGGTGTCGGTTGGCGCGTCGGCATGGCCGATGAAGTTCGGGCGGCGGGGCATTGCGGGAGTATAAGTGATTGGCCGCACTGGGACGCCTGGCGGTGCGCGGTCTAGCCCACAGGCAAGTCTCTCCTTGTTGCCAAGGATGGGTTTCTGATAAGCTGGCCCCCCGGGGCCGGACAGGCCCACTGGACGCGGGCCTGGGCCGGCAAGGTCGGCGACGGCACCACCGCGGTCGTACACGAATTCTGGGGCCCACATGGACTCGACCACGATCATACTGGCACTCGCACTGGGCAACCTGTCCCTGTGCGCCGCCCTGTTTTTCTTCGAGCATGTCGACGGCCGCCCGGCCGCGCTGTCGGCCTGGGGCTGGGGGCGTCAATACCAGGCCGCCGGCTGGCTGTTGCTGGCGATCGGCATCGCCGGCGTGGTGCCGGACGCGCTTGCCTTTCCGGTGGCCTATGCGCTGGTGTTCGCCGGTATCGCCTGGGAGGCCGGTGCACAGTGGGAGCGTGCCGGCCGGCCGCGCTGGCGGCGTGTGGTGGCACCGCTGCTGGGCCTGGCCATCGCTGCCTTTCTGTTATGCAACCTGATCGACCCCTTCGGCCTGCGCGCGATCGCCGCGTCGCTGATCCTGGGCGCCTTCTACCTGGCGGCGGCGCTGGCGCTGGCGCGCGGCTGGCGTGAAGCCTCGATGCTGCGTCGCTTCCTGGCGCTGTGCACCGGCGCGCTGGCGCTGGTGGTCGGCGCGCGCGGCGCGCTGGCGGTGGTCGCCCCCGGCGGCTGGGGCTGGATCAGCAACGACATGCTGCGCCAGCTGTATTTCGGTGCGCTCTACCTGCTGGCGGTACTGGGCGCCTTTGGCTGGCTGCTGCTGGGACGCGAACGCCTGCAAGGCGAGCTGGCGCGCCTGGAAGTGGTCGATCCGCTGACCGACGTGCCGAACCGGCGCGGCTTCTTCCAGTTGCTGGCGCCGTGGATGGCACTGGCGCGCCGTCCCGGCCAGCCGACCGCGCTGGTCCTGTTCGACCTCGACGGCTTCAAGCGCATCAACGACGGTTATGGCCACCCGGCCGGCGACGTGGTGCTGGCCACCCTGGCCGCGGCCTGCAAGCGCCAGTTGCGCGACAGCGACGTGCTGGGGCGCCTGGTCGGCGTCGAATTCGCGATCCTGCTGCCACGCACCGGCCTGGAAGATGCCGCAATGGTGGCCGAGCGCGTGCGCGCAGCCATCGAAGGCCAGCGCGTGAAGACCGAGCGCGCCATGATTTCGCTGACCGCCAGCTTTGGCGTCACCACGATCCGCGCCGACGACAGCAACGTGACTTTGCTGGCGCGCGCCGACGAAGCGCTGCGTGCGGCCAAGGAAAACGGGCGCAACCGGATCGAACTGGCGGCGCCGCAGGTACTGGCGGAATAAAGATCCAGGGGGCATCCCGGCCGCCACCATCTAGGCCGGTTCGGCCAGCCACTGCCGATAGCGCTGCTGGCTGGCCAGCAGGCGCGGCGCCGGCGAGCAGCCGCACAGGCAGACATCGTCTTCCAGGGCCGGCCGGCGCCCGTCTTCGCTGCAGGCCAGGCGTGCGCCGTCGCAGGCGATCCGGCCTTCGCTGCCGCAATTGGGACAATCCACCAGGTCGCCTTCGAGCGCGCGCCGGACACCATCCAGCGTGACGCTGGAACTGGCCGTCACGACCTTGCCGCCCGCATCGGTGGCGGCCCCCAGGGTGATGTAGCAGCGTTTGCGCATCGTCTTTCCCGTCCCGTCAAAATTTCAACTTTAGTAGGCCAGGCTGGCGGTGGTTTGCGCTGCCTCAAACTCGTGCCGCCTCGCAGGGGAGGGCCAAACCGACTATACTGTTTGGTTCGTTTCAGGAGGAGTCCGGTCATGGCAAGTAAACAGAGCGCCGCCGCGCAGGCGCAGGCGCCGAAAGGCGGGAAGACGTCGACGAAGGCCGCGGTGAAGCCGGCCGCGAAGGCTGCAATGAAGCCCGCAGTGAAGCCCGCAGTGAGGCCCGCAGTGAAGCCGCCGGCACGCGCAGCGAAAGCCGCTGCGCCCGTGAAAACCGCGGCCAGGCCCGCGGTCAAGGCGGCAGCCACGGCGCCAGTCAAAACGGCGTCGAAGGGCGCGGCCAGTCCAGCCGCGAAGCCCGCACCGAAGCCGCCGGGCAAGGCTGCAGTCCGCACACGTGCGGCGGCCGCCGCGGCCGGCGCGGCGCAGGCGGCTGCGCGCAAGCTGGCGGTGCCATTACGGTCACGGCCTGGGACGGCTGCCGTGGGGGCGGTGCCGCCGCGCGGCGAATCCGCGCGCCCGCAGCTGGTGCGCGACAGCTTCACCATGCCCGAGCCGGAATACGCGGTGCTGGGTGCCGTCAAGCAGGCTTGCCTGAAGGCCGGCTTCGAGGTAAAGAAGAGCGAGTTGCTGCGCATCGGCGTGGCCCTGCTGGGCCAGCTCGACATGGCGGCGCTGCGTGCTGTCCTGTCCAGCCTGCCGCAGCTGAAGACCGGGCGCCCGCCGGCCGAATAAGCGCCAACCCCCGATGCTGCGTGCGCCTGCCTAGTGATGCACGCGGCCTTCGACCCCCGTGCGCGACTCGGCCGTCAACTCCTTCAGTTCGCGGATCGGGATGTTCGACTTTTCGTGCATCCGCAGCAGGATGGTCGCACCCACGTTCAGCTTGCGGTGGCGGATCTTGCTGATGATGGGCGGCTGCACTTCCAGCACCCGGCACAGCTCCGCATCGTTTTTCAGCTGCATGCGCTGAATCAGGGTATCGAGCAGCTTGTTGGGCATGAAGCTCGATGGTTCCATTTCTCGTGCCCGGTGCATTGCCTCGAGCAACTCCTGTTTTTTCTGCCGTACGCTCATGAATTTCTCCAGTGTGGATGAACATTCAGGACAGACCGACTGTTTTGGAGAGGTGCCCGACCATCTATTGTGACGCTTCGTGCCGGCTCGGCGTCTCCCGCGACACGCAAGATGACACGCGATGAGCCCGCGCAAAGCGGGGGTGGGTTTTGTTGGAATGCTACTACGACTTTGACAAGATTGACGCACTGTTCATGAAAAACACGCTAGAACGTCGGTCTTTCTGCTGGGAACTTACCCTAATTTCACTCATCCATTGGCGCCTGCCGGGAGCGTTCCTAAGACTGCTCCACCAATCCCGCCCGGGTCAGGATCAGCACGCGGTCGGCCTTCGCCGCGGCGGCGTGCGAGTGGGTGACCATGATGGCGCCGGCACCGCTTTCCTTGATCTCGGCGCGCAGCAGGCGCAGGATGCCGTCGGCTGTTTCCGGATCGAGGTTGCCGGTGGGTTCGTCGGCCAGCAGCAGGGCGGGGCGGTGCACCAGCGCGCGCGCGATCGCTACCCGCTGCAACTCGCCGCCCGAGAGCTGGCGCGGAAAGTCGGCGCCGCGGCCCGCCAGGCCGACTGCCGCCAGCATGCGCTCGGCACGGCCCGCATCCGTGATGCCATTCAGCAGGAGTGGCAGGGCCACGTTCTGCGTCAGGCTCAGGTGCGGCAGCACGTGGAAGGCCTGGAAGATGAAACCCATGCGGGCGCGCCGCAGGCGGGTGGCGGCTTCGTCGTCGAGGGCGGCCATGGCGATGCCGTCGACCAGCACCTGGCCGCTGTCGGCCACGTCCAGCCCGGCGACCAGGTTCAGCAGGGTCGATTTGCCGACCCCCGATTCGCCCATGATGGCGACGAACTCGCCGGCCGCGAAGCGGTGCGACAGATTGGCCAGCACGCTGCGGCCGCCGTAGGATTTGCCGAGGTTGACGAGTTCGAGCATGGAGTGGGTGCGCGCGGACACCGGAACGGGGACAGCCGCCACTCTAGCACGCTGGCGCACCAGGGCAGGCCTGGGTACGCTTCGGCTGGGCTGCGGGCATATTTGAGCAAATCGCGTATCATGGATGAAAAAACAACAATCCTCAGCCTCGTCGCATGGTGCGGCCGGCACTCTCAGGGAGTCTTGATGTTGAATCCGATTTCGCCCGATGTGTCCCCGGAGCTGCACACGGGGGCTCATCACCACGCCGAGCTCGACGCAGGCCTGCGCGCGCGCCACGCCTGCATCTCGCCCAAGTTCCTGTACGACGCGCTCGGCTCCAAGCTGTTCGAGGCCATCTGCGAACTGCCCGAATACTATCCGACACGCACCGAAGCCGCGATCTTTGCCCGCTACGGCGGCGAGATCGCGCGCAGCGCCGGCGCCGGCTGCACGCTGATCGACCTCGGCGCCGGCAATTGCGCCAAGGCGGCCGGCCTGTTCCCGCTGCTGCGGCCGGCCCAGTACGTGCCGGTCGACATCTCGGCCGACTTCCTGCAGGACGCCGTGGCGCGCCTGCGCCTGCGCTTTCCCGACATCGACATGCAGGCGCTGGGCATGGATTTCTCCGGCAGCGGCTGGCGCCTGCCGGAGACGGTGCAGGCGCAGCGCCGGCTGTTCTTCTACCCCGGCTCTTCGATCGGCAATTTCGCGCCGGACGAGGCGCGCGAATTCCTGCAGCGCGTGCACGCCCAGTGCGGACCGGATGGCGGCATCCTGATCGGTATCGACCTGGCCAAGGACGCCGCCGTGCTCGACCCGGCCTACGACGACGCGCTGGGCGTGACCGCGGCCTTCAATCTGAACCTGCTGCGCCACGTGAACCGCCTGATCGGCGCCGACTTCGACATCCGCGCCTGGCGCCACCGCGGCTTCTACAACGAGGCCGAGGGCCGGGTCGAGATGCACCTCGAGGCGCGCCAGGCCCAGCAGGTCAGCTGGCGCGGCGGCAGCCGCCGTTTCGAGGCCGGCGAATGGATCCATACCGAAAACAGTTACAAATACCGCCAGAGCGATGCGGTCGGCCTGCTCGAGCAGTCGGGCTTTGCCGCGACCGCGGTCTGGACCGACCCGCACAACTGGTTCGCGGTGATCCATGCGCGTGCACTCTCGCACTGAGCCATCGATGCAGCGTCCGTATTCACACTTATCGAGCCGTCATGGGAACTTCCTTCGATAGACCCGCCATCGCCTTCGCCTTCGAGCACGTGCGCCAGCGTTCGGTGCACCTGGCCGTACCCCTGTCGCCCGAGGACTGTTGTGCCCAGTCGATGCCGGATGCCAGCCCGGTCAAGTGGCACCTGGCGCACACCACCTGGTTCTTCGAGACCTTCATCCTGGAGCCGCGCGAAGCCGGCTTCCAGCCTTTCCATCCGGCCTTCCGGGTGCTGTTCAACTCCTACTACAACGGCGTCGGCGACAAGCACCCGCGCGCCCAGCGCGGCCTGCTGACGCGGCCGGCGCTGGCCGAGGTGCTGGCCTACCGCGCCGACGTCGATCGCCGCATCGCGCGCCTGCTGGGCGACCATCCGGCCGATGCCGCACTCGCGGCCCTGGTCGAACTCGGCATCCAGCACGAGCAGCAGCACCAGGAGCTGATCCTCACCGACGTCAAGCACATGCTGGCCCAGAGTGCCCTCTACCCGGCCTATCTGGACTCGCCGCTGGCGGCCTGCGCGCCGGCGGCGCCGCTGGACTGGGTCGATTTCGACGGCGGCCTGGCCGAGATCGGGCACGCGGGCACTGATTTTGCCTTCGACAACGAACTGCCGCGCCACCGCGAATACCTCGCGCCCTTCGCGCTGGCTTCGCGCCTGGTCACGAATGGCGACTACCTCGAATTCATCGAGGCCGGCGGCTACCGCGACCCGTCGCTGTGGCTGGCGGAAGGCTGGGACGGGGTCGCACGCGGGGTGCTGGCGCATCCGCTCTACTGGCAACGCGATGAAGCGGGTGCCTGGCGCGAGTTCACGCTGCACGGCCTGCAGCGGCTCGACCCGGCGCGCCCGGTCACCCACGTGTCGCTGTACGAAGCCGACGCCTATGCGCGCTGGCGTGGCGCGCGCCTGCCGACCGAGGCCGAATGGGAATTCGCGGCGCGCGACGTCGCCATCGCCTGCGGCGACATGCATCCGCGTTCGGCCGGCGGCAGCGGCCTGGCGCAGATGTTCGGCGAGTGCTGGCAATGGACTTCCAGCAGCTATGCGCCTTACCCCGGCTTCGCGCCGGCCGCCGGCGCCATCGGCGAATACAACGGCAAGTTCATGATCAACCAGTACGTGCTGCGCGGCTCCTCCTGCGCCACCCCGCACGGCCATGCGCGCGCCAGCTACCGCAACTTCTTCCCGGCGGGCACGCGCTGGCAATTCACCGGCATCAGGCTGGCCCGATGAAGGCGAGCGGCTTGCGCCTGCGGGTCCTGAACCGGCGTGCCAATGCCTGGATCCTGGCCCATCCGCTGGAATTCATGCTGACCGCGCTGAAGGGCTTCCGTGCCAACCAGGGCTTGCTGCTGGCCGGCGCCGTCGCCTATTACGCACTGCTGTCGATCGTGCCCTTCCTGATGCTGCTGGTGGTGGCGCTGTCGCACTTCATCGACCCGCAGGCGCTGCTGGTGACCCTGCGCCGCTACCTGGAACTGGTGGTGCCGGGCCAGTCGGCCTCGATGGTGGCCGAGATGGCGCATTTCCTCGACACCCGCGACCTGATCACCTGGGTGCTGGTCGGCACCATGATTTTCTTCAGTTCGCTCGCCTTCACGGTGCTGGAAAACGCGATGAGCGTGATCTTCGTGCACCGGGTTGCGGTGCGGCGCCGCCACTTCATGATCTCGGCGCTGCTGCCTTACTGCTATGTGCTGGCGCTGGGCTTCGGCGTGATGATCGTGACCCTGGTGGCCGGCGCCCTGCAGGTGATCGGCAGCGAATACATCGAACTGTTCGGCTACCGCTGGTCGCTGCACGGCGTGTCCGGCGTCCTGCTCTACCTGCTCGGCCTGGCGGGCGAAATCCTGGTGCTGACCTCGATCTACATGGTGATGCCGGTCGGCCGGCTGTCGCTGTCGCACGCGCTGGTGGGCGGGATCACCGCGGCGCTGCTGTGGGAAATCGCGCGCCATGTGCTGGTGTGGTACTTCACCACCCTGTCCAAGGTGAACCTGGTGTACGGCTCGATGAGCACGGCAATCGTGGTCATGTTCAGCCTGGAAATCGCGGCGACCCTGCTGCTGTTCGGCGCCCAGGTCATCGCCGAGTACGAGCGCGTGGGGCAGCAGGGCGGCGGGCGCGAGCCGGCGCCGTTGCGGACCGCACCGTAAAATCTATCTCAGCGCGAACGGCACGGCCCTGGCCCAGCGGTTCGCCGACAAGGAAAACGTCAGCGCGCGCACCTGGTGGTACCAGCCGGCCGGCACGTACAGCAAATCGCCGGGCTGGACGATCACCTCGACCAGCGCGGCCTGGCGCGCCAGCGGGAAGCGCGCGAAATCGGGCGCTTCCGGATCGAAGGGCGAGCCGAACAGGATGGGATTCGCCTCGCGCGTGTACAGGAAGGCGTCGTGGTGGGGCGGCGCCAGGAAGATGCGCTTGCTGCCCCAGACCTGGGCGAAGATATTGTCGTCGTAGTCGCAGTGCAGGGGCGTGACCGTGCGCGCCGGACCGAGCCAGAAGCGCGGCGGTCCCATCTTGTCGAACCAGGTCGGCCAGTGGCACATGGCGTTCAGCTCGCGCAGCTCGAGGTTGCCGACGTAGGGAGGAAGATCGCCCGCATCGGCCGACAAATCGAGGTATTCGCGCAGCGACATGTCCCGCATCGCGCGGTCCACCGCGAACGCCGTGTTGACGTAATCGCCCACGCGCGCCCGCACCGGCACATGACCGAAACGCTCGCGCAGCGCATTCGGGGTCAGAGCACAAAAAGGCCAGCGCCCGACCACGCCGCCGACCAGGAAGGGCAGGCCGGCGGCGGCGCGCGCGCGGAAGGCGGCGCCGTCCAGCTGGCCCAGGCGCGGCACCTCGGTGATGAGCGGGAGCGCGCGTGCGGCCGCGCGGATCGCTTCGCGCATGCCCTGGATGGACGCAACCCCGCGTACCTGGGCGTCGCGCTGTTCGCGCGCCTGGCGCCTCGCCTGCGCTTCTTCCGCCCTTGGCTCCGCCAGCGGCTGGGGCGGCAGGCGCCGTGCGCCGGAACCCTCCGTCATCAGGCCGCGCGCGCCGCCGGTTCGCCGTCCGCCGCAGCGGCAAGCGCCAGCTGGCGGTTCACGGCCGACAGCACGGCCTTGAACGAGGCGGTCACGATATTGCTGTCGATGGCGGCGCCGAACAGGGTCGGGCCGTTGGCCAGGCGCAGCTCGACGTAGCAGGCGGCGCGGGCGTCGGCGCCGGAACCGATCGAATGCTCGTGGTAATCCATCAGGCGGATGTCCAGGCCGAGCGCGGCAACGAAGGCGTCGATCGGGCCGTTGCCGGCGCCGTGGCGCGATTCCAGCACGCGGCCATGCTGCACGCCGACTTCGATCTGCACACGCTCTTCGTTCTGGCTGTCTTCCGCCATGCGGTGCGAGACATAGCGGTAGGCTTCGAAACCGCTCCCGAAGTCCTGCTCGAAATATTCGCGCGCGAACAGGGCATGGATGTCGCTGGCCGCCACTTCGCCGCCGGTGGCGTCGGCATGCTGCTGCACCACGCGCGAGAATTCGATCTGCAGGCGGCGCGGCAGTTCCAGGCCGTATTCCTGCTCGAGCAAGTAAGCCATGCCGCCCTTGCCGGACTGGCTGTTGACGCGGATCACCGCGTCATAGCTGCGGCCCAGGTCGGCCGGATCGATCGGCAGGTAGGGCACTTCCCACAAGGCGTCGGCCTGCTGCTTGGCGAAGCCCTTCTTGATCGCATCCTGGTGCGAGCCGGAGAAGGCAGTGAACACCAGGTCGCCGACGTAGGGGTGGCGCGGGTGAACCGGGATCTGGTTGCACTCCTCGACCAGCTGGCGCACGCTGTCGATGTCGGAAAAGTCCAGGCCCGGGTGCACGCCCTGGGTGTAGAGATTCAGGGCGAGCGTGACCAGGTCGACGTTGCCGGTGCGTTCGCCATTCCCGAACAAACAGCCCTCGACGCGGTCGGCGCCGGCCATCACCGCCAGCTCGGCCGCCGCCACCGCGGTGCCGCGGTCGTTGTGCGGGTGGACGCTGATGACCAGGCTGTCGCGGTTTTCCAGGTTGCGGCACATCCATTCGATCTGGTCGGCGTACACATTCGGCGTGCTGGCTTCCACGGTCGAGGGCAGGTTGACGATCATCTTGTTGGCGGGCGTCGGCTGCCAGACGGCGCCGACGGCGTCCACGATCCGCTTCGAGAAGTCCAGCTCGGTGGTGGAGAAGGATTCCGGCGAATACTCCAGCCCCCAGACGGTTTCCGGATGGGCGGCCACCAGCTCCTTGATCAGGCGCGTGCCGTTCACCGCGATCTGCACGATCTCGTCCTGGTCCATGCCGAACACCACGCGGCGGAACACCGGCGCCACCGAGTTGTAGACGTGGACGATGGCGCGCTTGGCGCCGATGCAGGAGTCGACGGTGCGGCGGATCAGTTCATCGCGCGCCTGGGTCAGGACGATGATGGTAACGTCGTCCGGGATGTGGCCTTCCTCGACCAGCACGCGCACGAAGTCGAAATCCGTTTGCGAAGCCGACGGGAAGCCCACTTCGATTTCCTTGACGCCGATCTGCACCAGCTTCTGGAAGAAGCGCAGCTTCTTTTCTGCGCTCATCGGCTCGATCAGCGCCTGGTTGCCGTCGCGCAGGTCGGTGCTCATCCAGATCGGCGGCCGCGTGATGGAGCGGCTCGGCCACTGGCGGTCGGCGAGGGGGACGGCGGGGAAGGCGCGGTACTTGGCGGCGGGATTGGTCAACATGGCGGGCTCCTGGTCTTATGTGTGCTGCGTATGCGTGTGCTGCGGATGATGTTGCTGGTGTGGCGAGGGCTGCCGGGCGGGCCACGAACGCTAGGCCCGGCAACCGGTCAGTAGTTTTAGCGCCAGCCTGCCAGGGCATGAATGGAACAGCATGCCGGCCGCGAAGGATGCGGAGACAGTGAAGACGGGCGTGGATGCGGTGGTGACGATCATCGGACAACTTTCCTGGGCTACAAATCCGGCGGCGGGGCCGGGCTGGTACGGCGGCGTTTCAGGCGCGTAGCAGCAGGGCCGCTAGCGATAGCGCGCCAGCGAGCGGTAGGGAAGTCGACAGAGGCAGTTGGGAGAACATTTATTCACTCTAAGTGAATTTTGTTTGGTGTGTCAAGCGTTTCGTTCCTTGCCGTTTGGTTAACGCACCATCGCCTGTCGAATATTGCCAACGATTAGTGTTGCGTGACGTCAAGTAGACCGGCTTGACGCGGTGGCACAGTGCCTCCTTGTTCCGTTTCATTTTCGCGCCGCGTCGACATCATTGTTGCTTGCCAAGCAGTTGGCAGAAAAACCTGATCGGGAGATGTGATGAGCCAGTCGCTGTTCGTCGTTTTTCCACTTCCAGTTGTTCTCGCTTTCGCCGCCCTTGTCTTGCTGTTGCTGGCGGTCGCCGGTGTGCTGGCCGGCTTGTGCAAGCCGGTTGCGGTGTCGATTCCCGGTGCCGGCAACGGGCCGCCCGCGTGCGAAGCGAACGCCCTGACGGATCTGGCCGAGCTCGATATTCAGCACGGTTGATTCCTTGATAATTCTGGAGGTGGGATGGGCGTACTCAAAGGGCTGGACACGACCATGGAACTGACGCGTCATGCCGTGGCGCTCAGACGCCAGGGCTATGACTTCGCCATGCGCTACTACAGCCACAACGCGGCCAAGAATTTGTCGCTGGGGGAGGCGCGCGCGCTGTCGCAGGCGGGCATGCGCATCGGCGTCGTCTGGGAAACCAGCGGCACCCACGCCGGCTTTTTCAGCCGCGCGCAAGGACTGGCCGATGGCGCGGCGGCCTTCCTGATGGCGACCCAGGTCATCGGCCAGCCCTTCGGCTCGGCCATCTATTTCGCAGTGGATTACGATCCGACCCAGGCCGATATCGATGGCGCGATCAGCAATTACTTCACCGGCGTGCATGCCGCGCTCCATGTGGGCGCAGAAGGCCAGCCTTCGTACCGGGTCGGCGTCTATGGATCAGGACTGTGCTGCGGTGTGCTGGTGGAGCGCGGCATCGCCGCCCTCAGCTGGTTGTCGCAATCGACCGGCTTCGCCGGCTCGCGCCAGTATGCCGAACAGGGGCGCTACGACCTGATCCAGATGCTGCCGGCGCGCATCCTGGGCGAGGACGGGATCGTGCTGAGCGTGGACCCGGATGCCACGCATCCGGAGCGCGAGGCCGGCCTGTTCAGCGTATAGCCGCTCAGCGCAGCTCAACTAAGCTCAAGGTCACGCGCGCCGCGCCTTCGCTCATCCGTCCGATCACCGCCGCCTCGCCGAAGCCTTCGCGCGCGAACAGCGCCAGCACCTCGTCGGCACTGGCCGGGTCGCAGGACACCAGCAGGCCGCCCGAGGTCTGGGGATCGGTCAGCAGCACGCGCGCGTTGTCCCGGTCCTTGTCGCTTCCGGTGCTGCCGAGGTCGACGTCATGGCCATAGGCGTCCCAGTTGCGGCCGGAGGCGCCGGTGAAATAACCGTCGCGCGCCAGGGCGTCGACGCCGGGCAGCAGCGGGATGCGCGCCATCTCCAGCTCGGCGGCCAGGCCGGCGCCGCGCGCCAGCTCGAGCAGGTGGCCGAGCAGGCCGAAGCCGGTGACATCGGTCAGCGCGTGCACGCCATCGAGTTCGGCCAGTGCCTTGCCCGGCTTGTTCAGCTTGGTGGTATTCGCGATCATGGCCGCATAGCCGGCGGCGTCCAGCTTGTCCTTCTTGAGCGCCGCCGACAGCACGCCCACGCCCAGCGGCTTGCCGAGGATCAGGACGTCACCCGCGCGGGCGTCGGCATTGCGCTTGACCTTGGACGGGTGCACCAAACCCAGCACCACCAGGCCGTAGATCGGCTCGACCGAGTCGATGGTGTGGCCGCCGGCGATCGGAATGCCGGCCTCGGCGCAGATCGATTCGCCGCCCTGGATGATCTTGCCGATGGTATCCAGCGGCAGCTTGTTGACAGGCATGCCGACCAGCGCCAGCGCCATGATCGGGGTGCCGCCCATCGCGTACACGTCGGAAATCGCATTGGTGGCGGCGATGCGGCCGAAGTCGTAGGGATCGTCGACGATGGGCATGAAGAAATCGGTGGTGGCGATCAGCGCCTGCTCGTCGTTGAGCTTGTAGACGGCGGCGTCGTCGGCGGTCTCGATGCCGACCATGAGCTCCTTCGGCACCGGGAAGCCGGTCGACTTCTTGAGGATCTCGGACAGCACGCCCGGCGCGATCTTGCAGCCGCAGCCGCCGCCGTGCGAGAAGGAGGTGAGTTTCAGGGCTTGCTCGGTGTGCGTGCTCATGCTGTGGGATCCTGGGTCTTGTTGTCGATGATGCCGGGCGCGGCGCCATGGGGTGGCCATGGGGCGGCGGACGACAGCAGATTATCCACCAAGTCGCGCAGGCGCGCTTGCTCGGCCGCCGGCGTGAACAGGCGCGCGCGCACGGCGCACTGGCGCAGCAGGCGAGCGTGGAAACGCGGCTCGCGCACGCTGCGCTCGACCAGGCGCGCCAGCGCGCCGGCATCGCCCGCCGGGAACAGGCCGGCGTAGTCGTCGCCCAGCATGCCGCGGTTGCCGCCGATGTCGCTCGCCAGCACCGCCACGCCGCTGGTCACGGCTTCGATGATGACGTTGGCGCCACCCTCCATGGTGGAGGCGATCGCCATCGCATGGCAGCGCCGCAGCCGGCGCCGCGCCGCCCAGTGGGGCAGGGCGCCGAGCCAGCGGTAGCGTGGCGTGGCAGCCTCGGTGGCGCGCGCGGCGTCGGCCAGTGCCGGGTCGAGCGCGGCGCCGACGTGCAGCAGGCGCACGCCGGGCAGGGTCACCAGCGCGGCCGCGCGCATATAGGTCAGCGGATCCTTTTCCGGGCGCAGGTGGCCGATCATGATGATGTCCACCGGCGCATGCGGCGTGTCTGGCGCCGGGCTTGGGCGCGCCGGCAGGCGCGGCGCCGACTGGTAGATCACCCGCGTCCTGGCCCTGTGCGCCGGCGCCAGCTGCGCGAGCCCCTGCGGCTGCAGCACCACCAGCGCCGTGGCGGCGTCGAGCGAGGCGCGCGCGGCCGCGTCCTGGTGGATGTCGCGATAGAGGTCGGTGCCGGTCAGGACCAGCAATGCCGGGCGCGCCGGATGGGCCGCGCGGAAGGCGGCCAGGGCGGCGGCCGAGCGCCGCGCGTGCAGCGCGATCAGGAGATCGGGCGGCGCCTGGCCGCTGTCCCACCCGGCGGCGACCGTGACCCGGTAGCGCGCCCGCAGGAAGCGCATCCAGCGGCTGGCGGTCTGCCAGTTGCCGTTGTTCTCGCTGGCGGTTGCGGGACTGACGATGAGGATGTGCGGGCGAAGCATCGGATTCGGGGAGAGGGCAAACAGCCGTACAATGACGGCATGACTGAAGATCAAGTAGTGTTCCGCCGCGCGGGACCACGGCAACTGGCGGCGGCGCTGGCGGATGCGCGGCATTATACGCTGGCCCTGTTCGACGCCCTGGCCAGCGCCGGCTATGACGACCCGGCGCGCGTGCCGCGCCTGCCCATCCTGAATCCGCCGCTCTGGGAACTCGGGCACACTGCCTGGTTCGCCGAGTGGTTCATCCTGCGCGAGGCCGCCGGCAGCCACCCGGGCGAGGCCCACGGCCATTCGCTGCTGGCGCGCGGTGACGACTGGTTCGATTCCAACACCGTGCCGCACCGGGCGCGCTGGACCCTCGATCTGCCGGGTGCCGGCGCCCTCAAGACCTATTGCCGCGAGGTGCAGGACCGCGTGCTCGACCGTTTGGCGCGGATAGGCGCCGGCACCGCGACCACGGCTACGAGCCTGGACGCGGCCCTGTATCCCTATCGCCTGGCGCTGGCGCACGAGGACATGCACGGCGAAGCTTCGCTGTACACCATGCAGACCCTGGGCGTGGCGCTGCCGGCGGCGCTGGCCGGCAGGGGCGCGCCGGCATCGGTGCAGGGCGAGATCGCCTTCCCCGGCGGCAGCATCATCTGCGGCGACGATGGCAGCGGCGCCGGCTTCGCCTTCGACAACGAAAGGCCGGCACTGGCCTGCCGCCTGGCGCCCTTCGCCATCGACGCCGGCCCCGTCTCGAATGCCGCCTACGCCGAGTTCGTGCGCGACGGCGGCTACCAGCGCGCGCAGTACTGGAGCGCGGCCGGGTGCGCCTGGCTGATGGGACAGGAAAGGTCGGCGCCGCGCTACTGGGTGCGCGAGGGCGACGGCTGGCATGCGCTGCGCTTCGGACGCCGCGTTGCCCTCGATCCTGCCGAAGCGGTACGCCACGTGAACCTGTACGAAGCCCAGGCGTATTGCAGCTGGGCCGGGCGGCGCCTGCCGCTGGAGGCGGAATGGGAATACGCGGCGCGCTCCTCCCAGCCCGGGTTTGCCTGGGGCGGCGTGTGGGAATGGACGGCGTCCGCCTTTTCTCCCTATCCGGGCTTCGCGCCCGACCGCTACCGCGAGTATTCGGCGCCCTGGTTCGGCACCCGCCAGGTCTTGCGCGGCGCTTCCTTCGCGACGCCGGCGCGCCTGCGTTCGGCGTGCTTCCGCAATTTCTTCACGCCCGAGCGCGACGATATCTTTGCCGGCTTCCGTACCTGCGCGCTGTAGATCAGGCATGCGATGGACGAAAAAAAGGCTGCCGAGGCAGCCTTTTTTCTTCGATCAACGCCGCCGGGGCAGCGTCATCCGCCGATCATGGAGCGATCAGCGGTCGACAATCAACGATCGCCGTAACCGCGGCGGGCGCCGTCGGTCGAACGCGGGTTGGTGCCGCGGTAGCCTTCGCGACGCGGGGCGCCGTCACGGCCACCCGCACCGGCACCGCCGGTGGCGTTCGGCTTCGAGAAGCTGCGCTGGCCCGGCTTGCCGGCATTGCGGCCGTCGCCCGGTTTCCAGCCGCCGGCGCGCGGTGCGCTGCGTGCAGGTGCCGAACGCTTCGGCTCGAAGCCCTCGACCACGCCGACCGGGATCAGCTGCTTGGTGAAGCGCTCGATGCGCTTGACGTTCATGCCTTCGGCATGGTTCACCAGCGACACCGCGGTACCGTTGCGGCCGGCACGGCCGGTACGGCCGATACGGTGCACATAGTCCTCGGGGAACTTCGGCAGGTCGTAGTTCACCACGTGGGTGATGGTCGGCACGTCGATGCCGCGGGCGGCGACGTCGGTGGCCACCAGCACGCGCACCTGGCCGCGGCGCATGCTGTCCAGCGTGCGGTTGCGCGCACCCTGGTGCATGTCGCCGTGCAGGGCGGCGGCCGAGAAACCGGCGATGTTCAGGCGGTCGGCGATGGTGTCGGCGTCACGCTTGGTGGCGGTGAAGACCACGGCCTGGTCCATCGATTCGTCGCGCAGCAGGTGGTCCAGCAGGCGGTTCTTGTGCGACAGGTCGTCGACGAAGTGCACCTTCTGGGTGATGTTTTCGTGGCGGTTGGTGGCGCTGACGATCTGGATCACTTGCGGATCCTTGGTGATGCGTCGTGCCATGTTGCCGACCACGCCATCCAGGGTGGCCGAGAACAGCATGGTCTGGCGGCTTGCCGGGGTGGCGGCCACGATCTTCTCGATGTCTTCGATGAAGCCCATGTCCAGCATGCGGTCGGCTTCGTCCAGCACCAGGATTTCCAGCTGCGAGAAATCGATCTTGCCCGACTCCATGTGGTCGATCAGGCGGCCCGGGGTCGCCACCAGGATTTCAGGGTTCTTGCCCAGCAATTGCATCTGCTTCGGGTAAGGCATGCCGCCCAGGATCGAGACGGCGCGGATACGGCGCATGTGCGCGGTGTACTGCTCGGTTGCCTGGGTGACCTGCAGGGCCAGTTCGCGGGTCGGGGTCAGGACCAGCATCTTCGGCTGGGCCGCCTTGAAACGGACGCGCTCGCCTTTGGCGCGGGCCGCCTGGGCTTCCTGCGCAGCGGTACGGCCGGCGGGTGCCTGGTCGGCATTGGCGAATTTGTTCAGGGCCGGCAGCATGAAGGCTGCGGTCTTGCCCGAACCGGTCTGCGACGAGACCAGCATGTCACGGCCAGCGATACCGGCCGGCACCGCCTGCTCTTGCACCGGGGTCGGCTTTTCGTAGCCTGCTTCGGTGACTGCCTGGACGATGGACGCGTGTAAGCCTAAGGATTCAAAACTCATTGTTTGATGTACTTTCGAGATAACTGTGGGCGTTCACGCGATCTGCGGAACGCAAAATAGCAACGCGAGCCAACAATACGAAATGACTCAAAAACGAAAAGAGATTTCGGCACAAAAGCTTTGCGCCGGGACGGTACCTATCCAGGGAATCCTGAAATGCCGATGCAGCGAATGCGCTCTGGCGATGTTCAGGCCCCTTGTGGTACACAGGGCGGGAGGGCTTATGAATGGGCATCCTGGTAGATGCCGGTGCTTGCGAAGCTACTGCTATTTATTGCTACTGTTCACTGCTTGATGCATTGTGGTGTCGGAACATTTTCGGACACATCTTGCAACGCACAAACGACACTATACATCACTTTCGGTTTGCTTGCACGGCCGGGAGAAAAATCACACCAGCCCGGGTGCCTTGCGGCAGCCGGGCTGGCTGGGTTCCTGCCGGTGCTGTCCTGTTATCTGGACAGGATCAGCGGCGCTTGCGGCCGTGCACGCTGGCGCTGGCCTTGTTGCCGCCGGAAACGCGGCTCTTGATCTCGGCCACGGCGTGGGCGGCAGTGGCCTTGATGCGCTGTACGCCGCTCAGCTTGCCGCCTTTGCGCTTGCTGTCGCCGCGATCGGCCTCGAAGGCGACCTGGGCGTTGTCGATGATGCTTTCGGCGATGTCGCTGCCGGTGCTGGCGCTGGTCTTCGGCACCAGGATGGTGGAGCCGGCCTTCAGGCGCATCTGCGGCGGGATGTTGTTGGCCTGGCGGATCACTTCCGGCGTGGTGTCGAACTTCGATGCCAGCGAGGCGATCGATTCCTTGGCCGAGGTGATCTTGTGGGTGGTCCAGGACGACAGCGCATGGCCCCACTGCGCCAGGTTGATGTGGAACTTCTCGGCGTTTTCCTTGGGCAGCAGGATCTTGGTCGATTCGCCGGTGATCACCGGTTTCTTGAACTGCGGATTGAGCGCCTTGAATTCGTCGACCGACATCTCGGCCAGCTGGGCGGCCACGGCCAGGTCGATGTCCGAGGTCTTGTCGACCGTGATGAAATAAGGCTGGTTGTCGATCGCCGGCAGGTTGACGCCGTACTGGCCCGGGTTGGCGATGATGTTCTTCACCGCCTGCAGCTTGGGCACGTAGTTGCGGGTCTCGGCCGGCATCAGGTCCGCCAGGCTTTCGAAATCGGTCGGCTTGCCCTGGCTGCGGTTCTTCTGGATGGCCTTCTGGACGTTGCCTTCACCCCAGTTGTAGGCCGCCAGCGCCAGCTGCCAGTCGCCGAACATGGTGTACAGGCGCTGCAAATAGGTCAGGGCGGCATCGGTCGAAGCCAGCACGCCGCGGCGCTCGTCCTTGAACATGTTCTGCTTCAGGTTGAAGTCGCGGCCGGTGCCGGGCACGAACTGCCACAGGCCGGAAGCGTCCGCGGTGGACAGCGCCTGCGGATTGAAGGCGGATTCGATCACCGGCAGCAGCGCCAGCTCGGTCGGCATGCCGCGCTTTTCCAGTTCCTGCACCACGTGGTACAGGTAGAGCGAGGCGCGGCCCGAGGTGCGCGCCAGGTATTCCGGGCGGCTGGCATACCACTGGGTGTGCTTGGCGACCAGGGTGTTGTCGACGTCGGGGATGGCGTAACCGCTGCGGATGCGGCCCCACAGGTCGGGGTCCTTGTAGTCGTCGGACTTGGCCGGCGACAGCGATTGGGGGGCGGCTTTCGCCAGCACGGAGGATGTGGTGCCGTTGCCGGCGGCCGTGGTGCCCGAGGCACTGTCGGCGGCGTGGCCGAGGACAGGCGCGAGGAGCAGGGCAATGGCGATAACTTGGGTGCGTGTCGTTTCGTACATGGCTTTCCAGTGTTGCGTCCAGGAACGTCAGAACTGACGAGAGAAGACGGAGTGTACGGACCAGTTCGATACTCAGTCAAGAAGTATGTCTGCGCGCTTACAAAATTTTTTAACTACTATTTTTGCTAACAAATTGTTTTAACTTACTAATTTTACAGGGAGTATAGGTAAAAGATTCTTTTGAATTCAATTAGATGCAAGCTGTATGCAGGAGGAGTATACGATATTTCGCTGCATAAACATCATTTGTGGCAATTATTTTAGTTGGTAGATTTGTAACCGATTTTTGGCGTTTCGCGGCAGATACCAGTGCCGGCGCCACCCCTCCTAAAGTAGCTGGGCTTGCCAGGCGATCTATGAGCACACGCAAACTGCGCGTACAATGCGGCCTTTGCAGCCCGCCTGTTCTTGGTATTTTGAAAGCATCCGCATGAGCACTGCCAACCCCAACCCCGACCATGTCGGCGACGACGACGCGATTATCGGCGCCACCCGGCGCTGGCTCGAACGGGCCGTCATCGGCCTGAATCTTTGCCCGTTCGCCAAGGCGGTGTATGTGAAGGAGCAGGTGCGCTATGTCGTGTCGCCGGCGCGCACCCCGGAAGAACTGCTGGAAACCCTGATGAACGAGCTGCAGGACCTGGCCGATGCAGATCCGGAGAAGATCGACACCACGCTGCTGATCCATCCCTTCGTGCTCACCGATTTTCTCGATTTCAACGAATTCCTTGACGTGGCAGATGCCGCGGTGGAAGACATGAGCCTGGATGGCGAGCTGCAGGTGGCGAATTTCCACCCGGATTACCAGTTCGCGGATACCGACCCCAACGATATCTCGAACTACACCAACCGCGCCCCGTATCCGATCCTGCAATTGCTGCGCGAGGACAGCATCGACCGCGCCGTCGACGCCTTCCCGGAGGCGGAAGCGATCTTCGAGAAGAACATCGAGACCATGGAAGGTCTCGGCCATGAAGGATGGGACAAGCTCGATGTCGGCCCCGCACGCTGAGACTGCGGGCGCGGCGCCCGATGCATGCCCGGTCGACGCCCAGCCGAAACGCCCGGACACCCCCTGCGTGGCGGTCTGTTCGACCACCTTCGACGAAATCTGCCGCGGCTGCGGCCGCACCGTGGTCGAAGTCGCCCACTGGGTATCGATGAGCGCGGACGACAAGGAACTCGTCTGGCAGCGCATCCTGTCCCAGGGCTACCCCCGCCGCAACACCTGATCCTGCGCAAACCGGGGTCAGAGCCCGGTTTTTGGCAATTTCTTCCGCTACATATATCTATAGCGCTGCTGAATCCTCGTTGGGAATCAGCATCAGCAGATCGGTCACGCCGATGTCGACGCCGCTTTGCGAGAGCAGGGTCGTCGCCTGACCGCGATGATGGGTCTGGTGGTTGAAGAAATGCAGGATCAGGCTGGCATAGCGCTTGTGCGACACCACGCCTTTGGTATTCGCATAGCGGAGCACGTGCTCGAGGTCGACCGGCGTCAGTTCGGCCGCCCAGTGCCGGATGATCCGGTCGAGCTGGCGACGCAGCCCCAGCAGCCCGGGCAGGTCGGTGGCCAGCGGCTGGCTGAGTGCGGCCGGCGCGGGGCCGTCGCGCAGGGTGTCCAGCGCCGCCTGGCGCGCCGGGTGGGCGCAGAAGCGCTTGAGCCAGATCGTGTCGGCCACCGCCAGGTGGTTCAGCGTGGCAAACAGCGAACCAAAGAAGGCCTTGCGGTCTTCGAACAGGGCCGCCGGCGGCAGTTGCGCCGCCGCCGCGTACAGCTTGTCGTTCATCGCCTCGTTGTAGGCGGCCATCAGGACGATATGCTCACAAGTGCTCATGTTCGGCTCCCCATGCCCAGGTATCAATGATCAAATAGCAATCACCAGGTCCCGATGAAATCGCGCTTGCCGATCTCCAGCCCGTTGTGGCGCAGGATGTCGTAGGCGGTCGTGGCGTGGAAATAAAACTGTGGCAGCGCATAGTGCAGCAGATAGGGCAGGCCGACCAGCTGACGCTGGTTGGCGCCGCTGCCGACCGTCACCTCGCGCGCGGCGCCGGCGTCGACCGCCTCGCGCGACACGCTGTCGAGGAAGGCCAGGGTCTTTTCCAGGCGTGCCTGCAGGCCGGCGAAATCGCGTTCGGTGTCTTCGTAACGCGGCACCTCGATGCCGGCCAGTCGCGCCGCGGCGCCCTTGGCGAAATCGGTGGCCAGCTGGACCTGGCGCACCAGTGGGAACATGTCCGGGAACAGGCGCGCCTGCAGCAGCGCGTCATGCTCGATTTTTTTGGCATCGGCGTGGTTTTCCGCCTTTTCCAGGATCGTCGCCAGGCTGCCCAGGATCTGGCGGAACACCGGCACCGACGCCGCGTACATCGAGATCGTCATCGCATCACTCCTTGAAAAAAGATTTACATCATAGCAAGCCTGGGCGACTTCCGCGCGCCGCGATGGCCAGCCGGCGTGGCATGAGGATCACGCTTGGCGCCATCCATGCCGCCGGCATCGACAATTTGGTGACTTGGAGCAATTGTTATGTGCATAATTCAAGTTGCAAGTTCATGATTGATCTGCCCTGTCGCGCGCAAATCAGCGCTTCGATCGGCGTGCAACGCAGCCTGCGTGCCGGTTTCGCCTTCCAACATTTGTTACGGGTTTCATGTCCAGGATCACCCCGCGCACCCTCGCGCTCCGCCTGTCCCGCCTGTCCCGCCTCTACGGCCGCTCGCTGTACGGGGCGCTGTTGCTGATGACGCTGGGCGGCCTGGCGGTTCCGGCCGCCCTCGGCGGCTACCTGCTGCTCGGCGTGCAGGAACAGCAGGCTGCGCGGCGGGCGCTCCACGACGATTTGCAGCGCAATGCCGACATCCTGGCGCTGGGCATGCAGGAATCGCTGTGGAACATGAACGCCGAGGCCGCGCGCTCGCTGGTGGATTCGGTGATGCGCGATACGGCGGTGGTCTGGATCCGCGTGCGCGCCCAGGGCGAGGGCGACTTCATCGACCGCCGCGTGCGCGCAGCGCCCGGCGGCCACGTGCTGCGCACGGAACGCGACGTGGTGGTGCACGGCCAGGCGATCGGCCGGGTGCTGGTCGAGATGGACGACAGCCACAGCCAGGTGGAGCTGCGCGCCAAGCAGTGGCGTTATGCGATGGTGCTGGCCGGCCAGCTGGCGGTGTCGCTGCTCCTCATCGTGCTGCTGCTGCAGCGCCGCCTGGTGGCGCCCCTGCGCACGCTGATGGGATTTTCCGACGACCTCTCGCGCGGCCGCTTCGACACGCCGCTGGCGATGCGCTCGCACGACGAACTGGGGCGCCTGGGGCGCCAGCTGGAGCGCATGCGCATCGCCATCGGCGAACTGTTCGAAGACATCGGCCGCCGCGAAGAGCGCTTCCGCAGCATCGTGACCCAGGTGCCGGGCGCGGTGTTCCGCGTGCGTCCCGGCGGCGCCATCGATTTCGTCAGCGACGCGGTCGAGGACATCTGCGGCTACCCGGCGCGCACCTTCATCGACGGCGGCAGCGACCGCTGGTCCGACATCGTCTGCCCGGAAGACCGGCGCATGCACCGGCGCCTGATCAAGGAAGCCGTGATGGCCGGCCTGCCCTACGAAATCGAATACCGCATCATCGACGCCGGCGGCATCGAGCGCTGGGTGCTGGAGAGCGGCCAGCCGGTCAGCGTCGACGGCAACCCTGCATACTGGGTCGACGGCATCATCTCGGACATCAGCGAGCGCAAGTACAACGAGATGCGCATCGAAGGCTTGCTGGCCGAGCAGGCGGCGCTGCTGGACAACGTCCTGTTCGGCGTGGTCCACGTGCGCGAGCGCCGCATCGTCTCGGCCAACCGCCGTTTCGACGAGCTGTTCGGCTATCCGGAGGGTGCGCTGGTGGGCGATTCGATCGCCGTGCTGTTCCCGACGATCGAGGACTACGAGCAGGGCCTGGCGCGCAGCGCCGCGCAACTGGCGGCGGGGCGCGACTACAGCGACGAGGGCCAGTTCCGGCGCCGCGACGGCAGCCTGTTCTGGGGCATGGTGAGCGGCCGCATGCTCGATCCCGAACATCCCGACGGCGGCAGCATCTGGGTGTATGCCGACGTCAGCGAGCGGCGCCGGGCCGAGGAAAGGCTGCGCCTGTCGGCCACGGTGCTGGAGCACATCGCCGACGGCGTGATGGTGATCGACGTGCATGGCAAGATCGTCGCCACCAACCCGGCCTATACCCAGATCACCGGCTTTACCGAAATCGAGGCGCTCGGCACCCATTCGAACCTGACGCGGCGCAGCGGCCGTCACGACGATGCCTTCCACGATGCGCTGTGGCGCGACCTCGCCGAGACCGGCTTCTGGCGCGGCGAGATCTGGAGCACCCGCAAGAACGGCGACGACTACCTGGAGTGGCTGACCGTGTCGGCGGTGCGCGGCGACGACGAGGCCGTGAGCCATTACGTGTGCGTGTTCTCGGACATCACCAAGGTCAAGGAATCGCAGGACAAGCTGGACCACCTGGCCCACCACGACCCGCTCACCGGGCTGCCGAACCGCCTGCTGTTCCAGGACCGCCTGCAGAAATCGATGACGCGCACGGCACGCCGGGGCGAGGCGCTGGCCGTGTTGTTCATCGACCTCGACCGCTTCAAGACCGTCAACGACACCCTCGGCCACCACGTCGGCGACGAGCTGCTCAAGCAGGTGGCGGCTTTGCTGGCCGGCTGCCTGCGCGACGGCGACACCCTGGCGCGCCTGGGCGGCGACGAATTCATCGTCTTGCTGGAAGACGTCGACGGCGAACGCGGCGCGCGCACCGTGGCCGACAAGCTGATGCGCCTGTTCGAGCGTCCGGTGCTGGTGTCCGGCTACGAACTGTTCGTCACCGGCAGCGTCGGCATCAGCCTCTATCCCCAGGATGCGCAAGACTTGAACATGCTGGTGCGTAATGCCGACGTCGCCATGTACCAGGCCAAGGCGCGCGGCCGCAATGGCTACCGCTTCTATACGCCGTCGATGGACGGCGAGGGCGTCGAGCGCCTGCGGCTGGAAGCATTGCTGCGGCGCGCGATCGAGAAGGACGAGATCTGGCTGGCCTACCAGCCGCAGGTGGAAATCGGCAGCGGGCGCCTGATCGGCGTCGAAGCGCTGGTGCGCTGGAACAGCCCGGAGCTGGGCCAGGTGCCGCCAGTGCGCTTCATTCCGCTGGCCGAAGACACCGGCTTCATCGGCCAGCTCGGCGCCTGGGTGCTGGAACAGGCTTGCCGCCAGATGGTGCTCTGGGACGCCGCCGGGCTGCGCGTGCCGAAGGTGGCGGTGAACCTGTCGGGCCGCCAGTTCGACCGCGGCAGCGTGGCGCCGATGGTGCGCCGGGTGCTCACCGACACCGGCCTGGCGCCGGGCCGCCTGCAGCTCGAGGTCACCGAATCGGTGATCATGAACACCGGCGACGCGCTCCAGACCATCAACGAACTGCATGCCATCGGCGTGGAACTGGCGATCGACGACTTCGGCACCGGCTATTCCTCGCTGGCTTACCTGAAACAGCTGCCGGTGCAGGCCCTGAAGATCGACCGCAGCTTCATCGCCGACATCTCGGGCGGCGCCGACAGCGACGCCAACGACGAAGCGATCGCGGTCGCCATCATCCAGCTCGGCAAGAGCATGAACCTGGCGGTGGTGGCGGAGGGTGTGGAAAGCCAGGCGCAGGCGGATTTCCTGCTACGCCATGGCTGCAAGCGGGCGCAGGGGTATTTATATAGCCGGCCGCTGGCGGCCGAGGTGCTGTTGGTCCAGTGGGGGACGGGGCTGTACAGGCAAGCTGCCGTGGTTTGATCGGCCGCTTCGGGTTTCGGCCGTAACGCGTTCTCTATCTCATTCTTGGGCGTTCGCCAGCAACACCCGCAAATTGCAATCCCGCTGCCACCCGCGCCGCTCCTCGCTCGAATCGGCCAGGTGCGCCAGCTCATCGTCGCCGAGCCCGGCCTTGGCCAGGATCAGGCGCTCGGCCACCTGGACATCCGGCAGCACCGTGCCGAAAAAGGCCACCGTGTCGCCGCGCTGCAGCAACAGGGTCGGGAAATTCTCGACGTCGAGGTCGCCCACCACGTCGGCCTGGTCTTCGACGTCGACCCAGACGAAGGTCATGCCGGGGTGGCGCGCGGCCAGGCCCTCGAAGGCGGCGCGGTAGGACGAGCAGGTGCCGCACCAGGCGGCGCACAGGCAGGCGACGGTCCAGCCGCCGCCGGCGATGGCGGCGCCGACCTCGGCACGGTTGTCGGACTCGAGAATGTGGGCTTGCATGGGCAGGATTTTACAACGGACCGGGGTTTGCGGTCATCGCCGTCTTTTTGCCGGCCCCGGCGCGGGTTAAAATACGCGGATGGCTATCATCCTTGCAATCGAAACATCGTCCGAACTGGCCTCCTGCGCCTTGCTGACCAATGACGGCGCCGTGCTGGCGCGCGAATCGTCGGGCGTGCGTACCCATTCGCAATCCGTCCTGCCGATGGTGCAGGAACTGCTGCGCGAGGCCGGCGTCCGGCTGGCCGACTGCGACGCCGTCGCCTTCGGCGCCGGTCCCGGCTCTTTCACCGGCGTGCGCACCGCCTGCGGCGTGGCCCAGGGCCTGGCCTTCGGCGCCGGCCTGCCGGTGCTGCCCATGATCACCCTGGAAGCGATGGCGGAAGCCTGCCGCGCACGCACCGGCGCCAGCGAGGTGCTGGCGGTGTTGGACGCCCGCATGAACGAGGTCTATTGGGCCCAATACCGCCATGCCGGCGGCGCCTGGACCACGGTCAGCGCGCCCGCCCTGTGCGCGCCCGAAGCGCTGGCGCCCCAGGCGGTGGATGGGCTGGCGGCTTGCGGCAACGGCTTCGCCGCCTACGCCGAGGCCTTCGCCGGCAAGGACTTCGCCGCCGGCGCCCACGCCGACATCCTGCCGCACGCGCGCGAACTGGCGGTGCTGGCCGGACCGGCGCTGGCACGTGGCGCGGCGGTGGCGGCCGAGGCGGCCCAGCCGCTCTATTTGCGCAACAAGGTGGCTTACACCAGCGCCGAGCGACAGGTAATCAATCAAGCTACTGCGGCCGCCAAGGCGGGCGCCTGATGATGGCGCAAGAGGACCGGATCGGCGCGCCGGACGGCGTGGCCGCCGGACTGGCGCTGCGGCCGATGGCCGTGGATGACATCGACGCGGTGCATGCACTCGAGTGCAGCGTGTTCCCGCATCCGTGGAGCCGCACCAATTTCATCGACTCCCTGACCAGTGGCTATGACGCCTGGGTGCTGTGCGCGCCCGACGGCGCGCTGGCCGGCTATTTTCTGCTCATGCACGCGGTCGACGAAACCCATCTGCTCGACGTGGCGGTGGCCGCGCCGCGCCAGGGCAGCGGCCTGGGGCATTGGCTGCTGGACCGGATCGCGGCGCGCGCGTGCGTCAAGGGCATGGCATCGATCCTGCTCGAAGTGCGGCCGTCGAACCCGCGCGCGCTGCAGGTCTACGGGCGCTACGGCTATGTCGAGATCGGGCGCCGCAAGGGCTATTATCCGGCGCATGAAGGCCGGCGCGAGGATGCAATCGTGATGAGGTATGTGTTATGAACGGGTTCAGCCAACGCGACAGCGTGTTCCTGGCCGAGATGGGCCTGGGGCCGCTGTGGCAGTTGCGGGCGCCGGCGCTTGTGAGTGGAGAGCTGGCCGACGCCGGCGATGTGCTGGTCGAGGCAGCGCCGGCAGCGGTCGAGATGCCTGTGCCGAGCGTGCCGGCAGTGCCTGCGCCGCAAATTGCGCGCCCTGTGCAGACGGTGCCTCAGCAAGTGTCGCCGGTGCAATCGGACGTGGCGCAACCCCGGCCGCAGCAGGTGCCGGCCGCGGTGCCGGCTGCGCGTCCACCGGCGCAGCCTTACCAGCCGCCGGGGCCGCGTCCGCTGCAACCCGTCGCGACCACGGTCTCCGCGCTGGCGCCCGACGACAGCGCCTGGGACGATGCCGCGCTGCCGTCCGCCGCCACGCCGGAGGAGATCGCGGCAATGGATTGGGACCAGCTGGCCATCGCGATCACCACCTGCCGCCGCTGCAGCGCCTGCCGCGACGGCCGCGCGCCGGTGCCGGGCACGGGGGCGCGCCAGGCGCGCTGGCTGGTGGCCGCCGGCGCCAGCACTGCCGCCGACGAAAAGGCGCGCGTGCCGCTGGCGGGCGACCCCGGCAAGCTGCTCGACAACATGCTGGCCGCGGTCGGCAGGTCGCGCCAGCAGGACGTCTACATCACCAACCTGATCAAGTGCCGGCCGCTCAGCCCGACGGGCGCCGAGCGCGCGCCGAACGCCGAGGAAGCGGCGGCCTGCCGTCCCTACCTGGAACGCGAACTGGCGCTGAGCGGGGCCGGCACCGTGCTGACCCTGGGCCAGATCGCCGCCAATACCCTGCTCGGACGCCCACTGCCGGAGCCCTTGGCCGGGGTGCGCGGCCAGGTGCACGCGCTGGATGTCGGCGCTGCGGCGCCGGGCGGCGTCAGGCTGGTGGCGATGCTGCACCCGGGCGAACTGCTGCGCCGCGGCGCCGACAAGGCCCAGGCCTGGGCCGACCTGTGCCGGGCGCGGGCGGCCGAAAGCTCGGCGGCCGAGGGTGGGGCCGATGGCGGACGATCGGGTGACGGTCCCGGCTGATAACTACCAGGCAGCGTTCGAGCGCCGCTGGGGCCACCTGCGGCAGGCGCCGGTGCGCGCGCTGGCCTGGCTGCTGGACGCGCCCGACCTGCTCGATGCCGCCGATCCGCACTGGGCCGGCCGCATCGCCACGCTGGGGCCGGTGACGCCGGCGCTGGCAGCCTGGCTGGCCGCACTCGACGCCGACCCGGCGCGCCTGGACGCCGCCCTCGGCATCAGGACCACGGCGCGCCTCGGCCTGTACGCGGAGCAGCTGATGGCCTTTTATTACGCCGAGCAGGGGCGGCTGGTGGCCCACGGCCTGCAGGTGCGCGCCAGCCGCAACGATACCGTCGGCGAATTCGACTTCCTGCTGGACGCCGGGCCGGAGGGCCTCGAGCACATCGAGTTCGCGACCAAGTTCTATCTGCTGCTGGAGGTGGAGGGCGCCGGCGGGGCGGGCGACGCCAGCTTCGACACCTTCGTCGGCCCCAACCTGGCCGACAGCCTGGGCCGCAAGATGCGCAAGATCTTCGAGCAACAACTGGTGCTCGGCAACCATCCGGCCGCACAAGCCATCCTGCCGCGCCCGGTGACGGCGGCGCGGGCGCTGGTCAAGGGCTGGCTGTTCTACCCGGCCGGGAGCTATCTGCACATGAATGGCATTGCAGCGCGCCACTGCCGCGGCTTCTGGTGTGCCGTGGACGAGGTCGGCATGCTGGCAGGCGAGCATTACGCGATCCTGCCGCGCCTGCAATGGCTGGCTCCCTACCGCGCCGCCGATGCCGACACCCTGCTGACCCAGACCGAACTGCAAGCCGCGCTGTCCGACCACTTCAGCCAGAGCAAGTCCCCGCTGCTGGTGGCACTGCTGCGCCAACAAGCCGACGGCATCATCGAAACCGACCGCGGCTTCATCGTCCCCGACGACTGGCGCCAGCGCGCCACCCACCTTTGACCCACCCCAAACCGGGGGCAGAGCCCGGTTTTTGGCAACATCCTCACAACAACCAACTTCGGGGTCAGAGCGCTGATTGGCGCAACTTCGGGGTCAGAGCGTTTGCAAATGCAACATCGGCCCACACGTGCATCGGAATAAAATTTCAAAATCCACCGAAAATTGAAATATTATTTCAATGTTGTGCAGTGGTGAGCTTACTCAGCCACTTATCAGTCGAGGTATAAGCCACGCGGAAATTGCCCAGTCCAGCGCTCTGACCCCGAAATTCGACGGTATAGCGCTCTGACCCCGAAATTGAAATTCGACGGTATAGCGCTCTGACCCCGAAATTGGATGGCGAAGTGTTGTGAGCGGGATTTTGCCAAAAACCGGGCTCTGACCCCGGTTTGAGGGAGGTCAGTGCTTGTGCTCGCCGATGAGGCGCAGGGAGTCGTGTTCGCGCTGGTTGGCGTTGTGGCGGCGTTGGATGAACCAGGTGACGCCGGCCAGGAACAGGCCGAACAGGACGATGATGATGTTGAGGTCGACGTTCATGGTGATCATGACGGCGTACAGGGCCAGCATGGTCAGCACCGACAGGTTTTCGTTGAAGTTCTGCACGGCGATGGAATGGCCGGCGCTCATCAGGACGTGGCCGCGGTGCTGCAGCAGGGCGTTCATCGGCACCACGAAGAAGCCGGACAGCAGGCCGATCAGCAGCAGCAGGAATACCGCCACGGGCAGCGAATGCACCAGGGTCATGATGGTGACGACCACGCCCATCATGATACCGAGCGGAATCACGCTCAGCGATTTCTTCAGCGGGATCATTTTGGCGGCCATGGCGGCGCCGACCGAGACGCCGATGGCGACCACGCCGATCAGGGTAGTGGCCTTGTCCAGCGGCATGTGCAGCGAGCGCTCGGCCCACTTCAGCACGATGAACTGCAGGGTCGCGCCGGCGCCCCAGAACAGGGTGGTCATGGCCAGCGAGATCTGGCCCAGCTTGTCCTTCCACAGCGTGGCGGAGCAGTTGGCAAAGTCGGCGATCAATTGCACCGGATTGCGTTCCTGGTGTTCGTAGCGGGCGCCGGTGTCGGGAATGCGCAGGTTGAAGGCCGCGGCCAGCGCGTAGACCACGATCAGCACCGCCAGCTGGCCCTTGACCGCGGTGTCGATGCCGGTGTCGATGAAGGGGACATCGATGCCCATGATCCAGGCGCTGCCGTGCGCGCTGACCAGGGCGCCGCCCATCACGGTGCCGAGGATGATGGAGAGTACGGTCAGGCCCTCGATCCAGCCGTTGGCCGCGACCAGTTTCTCGGGCGGCAGCAGTTCGGTCAGGATGCCGTATTTGGCAGGGGAATAGACGGCGGCGCCGAAGCCGACCACCGCACAAGCGATCAGCGGATGGACGCCGAAGAAGATCAGGCAGCAGCCCGACACCTTGATCAGGTTCGCGATGAACATCACGCGTCCCTTTTGCATCGAATCGGCGAAGGCGCCCACGAAGGCGGCCAGCAGCACGTAGAACAGCACGAACGAGAGTTTCAGCAGCGGGGTCAGCGAAGCCGGGGCTTTCATCGCCGTCAGCAGACCGATCGCGACGAATATCAGCGCGTTATCTGCCAGCGACGAAAAAAACTGCGCCGCCATGATGGTATAAAAACCACGATTCATTCGAGACGTTCTAAAAACTATAGTGGGTTGCTTTATACCATGAAAGACCGCCGCGCCCAAAGAATCGACGCTCGCCCCCGCCACGACGCCGGCCCCGGCGGGTAGTAAAATAGCCCTTTCGTTCCCGGGGCCAGACCCCATCTGTATCCGATGCCACGTCCCCTCCACGCCATCATTCACCTCGACGCCATGCAGCGCAACCTGGCGCAGGCCCGCAGCTGCGCGCCCAATGCCCGCATCTGGGCGGTGGTCAAGGCGAATGCCTACGGCCATGGCCTGGAACGCGGCATGCGCGGCTTCGCCCAGGCCGATGGCCTGGCCCTGATCGAGACCGAGAACGCGCTGCGCCTGCGCGAGCTGGGCTGGGTCAAGCCGATCCTGCTGCTGGAAGGCATTTTCGACGCCGCCGACATCCCGCTGCTGGCCGAACACAACATCAACAGCACGGTGCATTGCATCGAGCAGGTCAAGATGCTGGAATACACCAGCCTGTACCGCCCGATCGACGTCCAGCTGAAGATGAACACCGGCATGAACCGCCTCGGCTTCCGCCCCGAGGAATTCCGCGCCGCCTACGCGCGCCTGCGCGCCATCCCCGGCATCCGCAACATCACGCTGATGACCCACTTCGCCAATTCGGACGAGCTGGAGCACCCGCGCCTGACCATGGCCGAGCAGGTGCGGCGCTTCCGCCTGGGCGCCGACGGCCTCGCGGGCGAGCGCAGCCTGTCGAATTCCGGCGGCGTGCTGCACCAGGCCGCCATCTTCGGCGGCCAGGCCGGCGAACTGCAGAGCGACTGGGTCCGTCCCGGCATCATGCTCTACGGCGGGACCCCGGGCGGACGCCCAGCCAAGGACTTCGGCCTGCTGCCGACCATGACCCTGAAATCCGAGATCATCGGCATCCAGCAGCTCGAAGCCGGCGACAGCGTGGGCTATGGCAGCCGCTTCCAGGCGCCGGGCCCGATGGCGGTCGGCGTGGTGGCCTGCGGCTATGCCGACGGCTACCCGCGTCACGCCGAACACGGCACCCCGGTGCTGGTCGACGGCGTGCGCACCACCCTGGTCGGACGCGTCTCGATGGACATGATGACGGTCGACCTGACCCCGGTGCGCAATGCCCGCGTCGGCAGCAAGGTGACGCTGTGGGGCGACGGTTTGCCGATCGACGAGGTGGCGCAGGCCGCCGGCACCATCGGCTATGAATTGATGTGCGCGCTGGCACCGCGCGTGCGCGTGGCAGAAGGCAGGGTGGGGTCGGACTGATCCCGGCCGCCGTGCGCCACCCCACTACTATATAGAGAGATCGTCAGCACACCATGGCAAAACCACGTACCAGTTTCGTCTGCAGCGAATGCGGCGCCGTCGCCAGCCGCTGGAGCGGCCAGTGTCCCGACTGCAAGGCATGGAATACCATGGTCGAGCAGGTCGAGACCGCCGGTTTGAACCGCATGTCCCAGACCCAGCACCACAAGAGCCTGGCGCAGACCGCGCCGGTGCTGTCGCTGGCCGACATCGACGCCACCGACGTGCCGCGCTTCGGCACCGGCATCGAGGAATTCGACCGCGTGCTCGGCGGCGGCCTGGTGTCTGGCGGCGTGGTGCTGATCGGCGGCGACCCCGGCATCGGCAAGTCGACCCTGCTGCTGCAGGCGCTTGCCAACCTGGCGTCCACCCGCAGCACCTTGTATGTGTCGGGCGAGGAATCCGGCGCCCAGATCGCGCTGCGCGCGCGCCGGCTCCAGGTCGAGGCCAAGGACCTCAAGCTGCAGGCCGAGATCCAGCTCGAGAAAATCCTCGGCACCCTGGCCGACCTGAAGCCGGAAGTGGCGGTGATCGACTCGATCCAGACCATGTATTCCGACGCGCTGACCTCGGCGCCGGGCTCGGTGTCCCAGGTGCGCGAGTGCGCCGCCCAGCTGACCCGGGTCGCCAAGCAGACCGGCATCACCATCATCCTGGTCGGCCACGTGACGAAAGAGGGCGCGCTGGCCGGTCCGCGCGTGCTCGAGCACATCGTCGACACCGTCCTGTACTTCGAAGGCGACACCCAATCCAGCTTCCGCCTGGTGCGTGCCATCAAGAACCGTTTCGGCGCGGTCAACGAGCTGGGCGTGTTCGCGATGACGGAAAAGGGCTTGAAGGGCGTTTCCAACCCCTCGGCGCTGTTCCTGTCCCAGCACGACAGCCAGGTGCCCGGCTCCTGCGTGATGGTGACCCAGGAAGGCACCCGTCCGCTGCTGGTGGAGGTGCAGGCCCTGGTCGACGCCAGCCATTTGCCGAATGCGCGCCGGCTCTCGGTGGGCCTGGAGCAGAACCGCCTGGCCATGCTGCTGGCGGTGCTGCACCGCCACGCCGGCATCGCCGCCTTCGACCAGGATGTCTTCATCAACGCGGTCGGCGGCGTCAAGATCACCGAACCGGCGGCCGACCTGGCGGTGCTGCTGGCGATCCACTCCTCGATGCGCAGCAAACCCTTGCCGCGCGGCCTGGTGGTGTTCGGCGAAGTCGGCCTGGCCGGGGAGATCCGCCCGGCGCCGCGCGGCCAGGAGCGCTTGCGCGAAGCGGCCAAGCTGGGCTTCTCGGTGGCGGTGATCCCGAAATCGAACGTGCCCAAGCAGCCGATCGAGGGCATGACCATCGTCGCGGTGGAACGCATCGACGAAGCCTTCAACAAGCTGCGCGACCTCGACTGATCCGCAACATCGGAGGACAAACTGAAGCGGCGAGCGCCCGATGGGCCTCGCCGCTCGCATTGGAATGAGGCCGACTGGCCACTAAGCTATTCGTGATAGCGGTCGCGCAACTTGCTGGAACAGCGAATGCCTTCGCTGACGGCTTCGAGGAAGACCAGTCCGGCGATTCCTGTCATTATCACACCAATTACCATATCAATAACACGCCATCTGGCGTTCCCTCCTTGCGTCTTGCAAACCATGGAAACGGTCAAGCGGGTCGCCTGACTGTAGGATGAATCCTCCTTCAAGTTGATACAGCTTCAAGGTAGCAGACCGCCATGTATTTACAAGGCGCTTTTTCCTACGCCTTTTTTCCTGCGTTTCCCTCCGCGTTTCCCTCTGCGTTTTCCTTGCTCAGACTGGCGAACAGGGCAGGGCGCCAGATGCCCCGTGACCGCAATGTGACAAGTCCTTGCGCCTTATGTGACAAGCAATTTCAGTCCCGCCGGGTATGCAAGGCGGGTGTCATCTGGCCATCTTGACCATGTCATAAAGGCGTCATATTTGCGATCTACACTGCGCAGCATCAACCGCGTTACCACCTAAACCAAGGACTTGATATGCGCATGAAGCACCTGCTGGCAACCATCATCATCGGCACCTCGGCCTCCTTCGCGAGCACCGCGACCCTGGCCGCCGACATCACCGGCGCCGGCGCCACCTTCCCTTACCCGATCTACGCCAAATGGGCGGAGATGTACAAGAAGGCCACCAACAACGGCCTCAACTACCAATCGGTCGGCTCGGGTGCGGGCATCAAGCAGATCAAGGCCAAGACCGTCGACTTCGGCGCCTCCGACATGCCGCTGTCGGCCGACGAGCTGAACCAGGCCGGCCTGTTCCAGTTCCCGGCGATCATGGGTGGCGTGGTCACCGTGGTCAACCTGGATGGCGTCCAGCCTGGCGCGCTGAAGCTGACCGGCCCGGTCGTCGCCGACATCTACCTCGGCAAGATCACCAAGTGGAACGCGCCTGAAATCGCCGCCCTGAATCCGGGCGTCAAGCTGCCGGCCGAAGACATCACCGTGGTGCACCGCGCCGACAGCTCGGGTACCTCCTTCCTGTTCACCGACTACCTGTCGAAGACCAGCCCGGACTTCAAGGCCAAGGTCGGTGCCGGCACCGCCGTGAAATGGGTCACCGGCGTGGGCGGCAAGGGCAACGACGGCGTCGCCGCCAACGTCCAGCGCATCAAGGGCGCGATCGGCTACGTCGAGTGGGCCTACTCCAAGAACAACAAAATGATCCACACCCAGCTGAAGAACCGCGACGGCGCCTTCCTGCAGCCTGACGACGACGCCTTCAAGGCCGCCGCCGCCAACGCCGACTGGGCCAAGACTCCGGGCTTCGCCGTGGTCCTGACCGACCAGCCGGGCAAGGCCGCCTGGCCGATCACCGGCGTGTCCTACATCCTGGTGCACAAGGCCCAGGAAAACGCCGCCAAGGGCAAGGAAGTGCTGAACTTCTTCGACTGGTCCTTCAAGAACGGCGATGCCGCCGCCACCCAGCTCGACTACGTGCCGCTGCCGGACGCCGTCACCAAGCTGGTGCAGGACGCTTGGAAGGCCAACATGAAGGATGCGTCGGGCAAGGCGATCTGGTAAGCGGATCATCAGGTCACCGAGCTTGATCACCACAAGTAAATAACCGTCGTCCCCGCGCAGGCGGGGACCCAAGTTCTGCTGGCGTGATCGATGTGCCGACCAACTTGGGTTCCCGCCTGCGCGGGAACGACGGGCAGGTAAAAATTGAGTAAACATATGAGCGCAAATTCAGCCGCCGTCGCCGACGAAGCCGCCAAGCAAGCCTTCCTCGACGAAGCCAGCTACGTCAAGCTGCGCAGTACCATGCGCACCCAGCGCATCCAGGATTTCGTTTTCCACAAGGTCACGATGTTGTTCGCGGCCTCGGTGCTGGTCGTGCTGGTCGGGATCATCGTGTCGCTGGCCATCTCGGCCGCGCCGGCCTTCCGCGAGTTCGGCCCGTCCTTCCTCAGCAGCGCCGAATGGGATCCGGTCAACGACAAGTTCGGTGCCCTGATCGCCATCACCGGCACGCTGACGACCTCGATCATCGCGCTGCTGTTCGCGGTGCCGATCAGCTTCGGCATCGCCCTGTTCCTCACTGAAATCTGCCCGGCCTGGCTGCGCCGCCCGATGGGCACCGCGGTCGAGCTGCTGGCCGGCGTGCCTTCGATCATCTACGGCATCTGGGGCCTGTTCGTGTTTGCGCCGCTGTTCGGCGATGTCGTACAGCCGCTGCTCAAGAAGACCCTGGGCCTGCTGCCGGTCGTCGGCCCGCTGTTCCAGGGACCGACCATGGGCCTGGGCATCCTGTGCGCCGGCATCATCCTGGCCGTGATGGTGATTCCCTTCATCGCCTCGGTGATGCGCGACGTGTTCGAGACGGTGCCGACGGTCCTGAAGGAATCGGCGTACGGCCTCGGCTGCACCAAATGGGAAGTCGTGCGCAAGATCGTGCTGCCTTACACCCGCACCGGCGTGGTCGGCGGCGTGATGCTGGGCCTCGGCCGCGCGCTCGGCGAAACCATGGCCGTCACCTTCGTGATCGGCAATGCCAACGAAATCTCCGCCTCGCTGTTCATGCCGGGCAATTCCATCTCCTCGACCCTGGCCAACGAATTCGCAGAAGCCAGCTCGGCGCTGCACGTGTCCTCGCTGTTCGCACTCGGCCTGATCCTGTTCGCGATCACCTTCGTCGTGCTGTCGGCCGCCAAACTGATGTTGCTGGGTATGTCCCGCAAAGAAGGTGCCAAGTAATGAATACCGCTGTCAACTCCGCAGGCAAGGCCGCGGTCAATCCCGTCTACCGGCGCCGCCTGCTGGGCCACCGCATCGGCATCACGCTGTCGGTGCTGGCCATGGCGATCGGCCTCGGCTTCCTGGCCTGGATCCTGTTCACCCTGCTGGTGAACGGTTTCGGCGCCTTGTCCGGCAAGCTGTTCGTGCTGGATACCCCGGCCCCGGGCAGCGAAGGCGGCCTGCGCAACGCCATCGTCGGCAGCCTCCTGATGGTCGGCCTGTCGACCGCGATTTCGACCCCGGTCGGCATCCTGGCCGGCATCTACCTGGCCGAGTATGGCCAGAACAGCAAGTTCGGCGCCGTGACCCGCTTCGTCACCGACATCATGCTGTCGGCGCCGTCGATCGTGATCGGCCTGTTCGTGTATGCGCTGTGCGTGGTGCGCTTCCACCATTATTCGGGCTATGCCGGCAGCGTGGCGCTGGCCCTGATCGCGATTCCGGTGGTGGTGCGCACCACCGACAACATGCTGCACCTGGTGCCCAACAGTCTGCTGGAAGCGGCTTTCGCCCTCGGCGCGCCGCGCTGGAAAGTGGCGCTGCTGGTGCGCCTGCGCGCCGTCAAGGCCGGCGTCGTCACCGGCCTGCTGCTGGCCGTGGCCCGCATTTCGGGCGAGACCGCGCCGCTGCTGTTCACCGCGCTCAACAACCAGTTCTTCAGCATGGACATGACCCAGCCGATGGCCAACCTGCCGGTGGTGATCTACCGCTTCGCCCTCAGCCCGTATGCCGACTGGCAAGCTATCGCCTGGGGCGCCGCGCTGCTCGTGACTTTCAGCGTGCTGGCCCTGAATATCCTGTCGCGGACCGTGTTCCGCCAAAAAGCGCCGCAATAACATCCGCCCGACTACTCGCACGATGCCGACCACCATGATGAACCAAGCCGTTTCCCTTCCCAGCGCCAGCGCCGCGAACTCGACCATGTCCAAGCCGAAGACCAAGACCATCGAGATTGCCGGCCTGGATTTCTTCTACGGCAAGACCAAGAGCCTGAAGAACGTCAGCCTCGATATCCACGACAAGCAGGTGACGGCCTTCATCGGCCCTTCCGGCTGCGGCAAATCGACCCTGCTGCGCACCCTCAACCGCATGTACGATCTGTATCCGGGGCAGCGCGCCGAGGGCAGCATCCTCTACCGCGGCCGCAACATCCTGGAGCCGGGCGTCGACGTCAACATGCTGCGCGCCAAGGTCGGTATGGTGTTCCAGAAGCCGACGCCGTTCCCGATGTCGATCTACGACAACATCGCCTTCGGCGTGCGCCTCTACGAAAACCTGTCCAAGGGCGAGATGGACGAGCGCGTGGAATGGGCGCTGAAGAAGGCTGCGCTGTGGACCGAGGTGAAAGACAAGCTGAACAAGAGCGGCCTGTCGCTGTCGGGCGGCCAGCAGCAGCGCCTGTGCATCGCGCGCGGCGTTGCCGTCAAACCGGACGTGCTGCTGCTCGACGAGCCGACCTCCGCGCTGGACCCGATCTCGACCGCCAAGATCGAAGAGCTGATCAGCGAGCTGAAGCAGGATTACACGATCACCATCGTGACCCACAACATGCAGCAGGCCGCGCGCTGCTCGGACTACACCGCCTATATGTACCTGGGTGAGCTGGTCGAGTTTGGCGAAACCGACCAGCTGTTCATGAATCCTGCCAAGAAAGAAACACAGGATTACATTACGGGTCGTTTCGGCTGATAAAATCAAGATAACCGATAGGAAATAAGAACATGGTAGGCGATCACTCATCCAAGCAGTACGACCAGGAACTCGAGGGCATCCGTTCCAAGGTGCTGCTCATGGGCGGCATGGTGGAAACCCAGTTCGACGAGGCGCTCAACTGCTTCCGCGTCGGTAATGCAGAACAGGCCGACAAGGTGATGGCCGACGACCACGCGGTCAACCAGCTGGAAGTGCAGCTGGATGATGCCTGCAGCCACCTGATCGTGCGCCGCCAGCCCACCGCCAACGACTTGCGCACCGTGATGGCCACCATCAAGGTAATTACCGACCTCGAGCGCGTGGGCGACGAGGCGACCAAGATCGCTCGCACCGCCAAGAGCCTGCACGAGCGCGGCATGGTCAGCTTCAACCACTACGACATCGTGCGCACGATTTCGCGCGCCACCGCCGACATGCTGCACGACGCGCTGGACGCCTTCGCGCGCCTGGACGGCAAGGCGGCGCTGCAGATCATCGCCCAGGACGACGAGATCGACTACGAATTCCGCACCATCCTGCGCAACATGATTACCTTCATGATGGAAGATCCGCGCACGATCTCGTCGGCGCTGGACACGCTGTGGGTGGCCAAGGCCATCGAGCGCATCGGCGACCACGCCAAGAACATCGCCGAATACGTGATCTACGTGGTCGAGGGGCGCGACATCCGCCACAGCAAACCTGTACCACCGACTGAACGCGGAGAAAGCTGATCGATGGCGTCCAACACGAGCGTCCTGATCGTCGAAGATGAACCGGCCATCGTCGAGCTGGTGAGCTATTCGCTGCGCGAGACCGGCTGGGACGTGCGCACCGCGTCCAGCGTGGCGGCGGCCTGGGATTCCATCGTGCAGGGCCGGCCCGACCTGCTGCTGCTCGACTGGATGCTGCCCGACCAGAGCGGCCTGCGCCTGCTGTCGCGCCTGCGCGGCGACCGCGATTTCCAGGACATCCCGGTGATCATGCTGACCGCCAAGAGCATGGAAGAAGACAAGATCGCCGGCCTCAACACCGGGGCCGACGATTACGTCACCAAGCCGTTCTCGCCGCGCGAACTGCTGGCGCGCTCCAAGGCCCTGCTGCGCCGCAAGAGCCCGCACCTGGCCGAGGCGCCGCTGACGGCCGGCCCGGTCACGCTGGATCCCTCCAGCTGCACGGTCAGCCTGGACGGGCGCCAGCTCGACATGGGCAATGCCGAATACCGGCTGCTGAAATTCCTGATGGCCCACCGCGAGCGCGTGTTCTCGCGCAGCCAGCTGCTGGACAAGGTCTGGGGCGATGCCTCGGCGGTGGAGGAGCGTACCGTCGATGTCCACGTGCTGCGCCTGCGCAAGGGCTTGAAGGAAGCCGAGAAGCTGATCAAGACGGTGCGCAGCGTCGGCTACATGCTGACCGAAAAAGAAATGTAAGGAAGTCGCTTTGAATCCCAAATTGCTGTTCTGGGTGCCGGCCGTGCTGCGCCTGGCCATGTTGCTGGCCGGCGCCGGCATCGTCTGGTGGATGGCGGGCGCCGTGGCCGGGCTGGCGTTCGCGCTGGCGGTCGTGCTGGTGCTGCTGTTCATGCAGCTGTCGTATCTGCACCAGCTGGGCGAGTGGCTGGACCATCCGCACAGCAACCGCCTGCCGGACGGCTGGGGCGCCTGGACCGAGGTGTTCGCGCGCCTGTACCGCCTGCGCCGCGACGACGAACGCAACCAGGACGAGCTGACCGAATGGCTGGCGCGCTTCCGCCAGGCCATGCAGCTGCTGCCGGAAGGCGTGGCGATCATGGACGACGTGCTGCTGCTGGAGTGGTGCAACCCGGCCACCGAGCGCCATCTCGGCCTGACCCTGGAGCGCGACAAGGGCCGGCGCGTGACCAACCTGGTGCGCCATCCGGAATTCATCGACTACATCATCCTCGGCCGCTACGAGCAGCCGCTGACGCTCTCGATCCGCGGCCGCAAGCTGGTGGTGCAGGTGATTCCTTTCGAGAACCGGCGCCAGATCCTGGTGACGCATGACGCCACCGAGACCGAACGCATCGAAGCCATGCGGCGCGACTTCATCGCCAACGCCTCGCACGAGCTGCGCACGCCGCTCACCGTGATCGTCGGCTTCCTCGAGATCGCGCTGGCCGATCCGGGCCTGGACGAGCGCACCCGCACCGCCCACCTGAACCTGATGACGGAACAGGCCGAGCGCATGCAGCGCCTGATCGAGGACATGCTGACGCTGTCGCGCCTGGAGTCCGACGAGTATCCGCTCAAGCGCGAGCGGGTCGACGTGGCCGCGCTGGTGGACGGCATCGCCAACGAGGCGCGCGCGCTGTCCGGCGGCCGTCACACGGTCGAGATCACGGTCGACGGCCCGGACGTGATGGGCAGCCCCGACGAATTGCGCAGCGCCTTCGCCAACCTGGCCACCAACGCAGTGCGCTACACCCCGGCCGGCGGCACCATCCGCCTGGCCTGGAAGCGCGGTCCCAACGACCTGCGCTTCGAAGTCTGCGACACCGGCATCGGCATCGACGAACAGCATATCTCGCGCCTGACGGAGCGCTTCTACCGCGTCGACAAGAGCCGCTCGCGCGAGACCCAGGGCACCGGGCTGGGACTGGCCATCGTCAAGCACGTGGTGCTGCGCCATGGCGGCAAGCTGAGCATCCGCTCGACGCCGGGGAAGGGGAGTGTGTTCATGGTTTCTTTGCCGAATACTTCTTTACCGGGTTAAAGCGGGGCGGCAGTTCTGAGTGTGAAAGCGGGAATAGTGCCCCCGGCACCATTCCCTCCATGCATGCAGGCCGGCGGCAAGCGCGTTGAATAACGGGTTACAATCCCCCCTTTACCCGTCCCGATTCCCGCATGACCTTCTCCCGACGTTCCATGCTCGCCGCCCTGGCCGCAGCCCTGCTGTCCGCCTGCGGCTCCACCCCCACCCAGCCCACCGCCACAACCGTCGCAGCGGTTCCGACCCCGCCGCCGGTGGTCGCGCGCAAGGTGAAGATCGGCCTCGCCCTCGGCGGCGGCGCCGCGCGCGGCTTTGCCCATATCGGTGTGATCAAGGCCCTGGAAGCCCAGGGCATCGTGCCCGACATCGTGGTCGGCACCAGCGCCGGCTCGGTGGTCGGCGCCATGTACGCGTCCGGCTACAACGGCTTCACGCTGCAGAAGATGGCGCTGGAAATGGACGAGGCTTCGATCTCGGACTGGGCGATTCCCTTCTTCAGCAAGGCCCCGGGCGTGCTGAAAGGGGAGGCCCTGCAGCTCTACGTCAACAAGGCGGTCAAGAACCAGCCCATCGAAAAGCTGAAGATTCCCTTCGGCGCGGTTGCCACCGACCTGAAAACCGGCCAGCCGATCCTGTTCCGGCGCGGCAACACCGGCATGGCCGTGCGCGCCTCCTCGGCGGTGCCGAGCGTGTTCCAGCCGGTCAGCATCGGTGGGCGCACCTATGTGGACGGCGGCCTGGTGGCGCCGGTGCCGGTGCGCTTCGCCAAAGAGATGGGCGCCGAATTCATTATTGCGGTCAACATCTCGAGCGCCACCGAAGCCCAGTCCACTTCCAGCTCGGTCGACGTGCTGATGCAGACCTTCACCATCATGGGCCAGCGCCTCAACCAGCACGAGTTGAGGGATGCCGACATTGTCATCACGCCCTCGCTGGGCACTATGGGCAGCGCCGATTTCAACGGCCGCAACCTGGCGGTGCTGGCCGGCGAGCAGGCGGCCGCCGCCGTCATGCCGCAGATCAAGGCGCGGCTCAAGGCCAAGCAGCTGAGCCCGGCACGCTGAACGCGTAATCCGTAGGGTGGGCACCCTGTGCCCACGCGGAAGCCGGCGTGATGCAAACGTTTACGTGGGCACGGGGTGCCCACCCTACCATCCACCTAAAAAGGACATACCAAGATGCAAACCAAACCCATGCTGACACTGGAAGACGTCAAGAAGATCGCCGCCGGCGCCGAGCAGGAAGCCGTCAAGAACGGCTGGAAGGTCGTGATCGCGATCTGCGACGACGGCGGTCACCCGCTGTTCCTGCAGCGCCTGGACGGCGCCGCCCCGGTGTCCGCCCATATCGCCCCGGAAAAGGCCAAGACCGCCGCCCTCGGCCGCCGCGAATCCAAGATCTATGAAGACCTGATCAACAATGGCCGCATCTCCTTCCTGCGCGCGCCGGAACTGGACGGCATGCTGGAAGGCGGCGTGCCGATCCTGGTCGACGGCCACACTGTTGGCGCAGTCGGCGTCTCCGGCGTGAAGTCGGCCGAGGACGTGCAGATCGCCCGCGCCGGTATCGCAGCGCTCGGCCTGTAAGGCCCCGCTGCCTGCCGTCCGGCGCTCCCGTGGAGGGTTTTCCGGACGGCATCAAGAGGCAATCAAGAGGCAAATCGGGCGCGAGGCGATTGCCGGGTGGGCTAGATCGCGGTATAATTCGGAAGTTTATCCACATATTATTCGCCGTAGCGACGACCCACCCATTCCTTCTTCAAACGTCCTGTAACACGGTGCAATCCCAGTCGTTCAGGCCAGTCTGACGTGGCGCAGCTACGGCAACTTTAACGGGAGTTGCCCTTGCCGCCATTTTTTTCCGGCCCAGCTGTTCCAGCCATCCTGGCCCTCGCAGACGGAACCATCTTCAAAGGCCATTCGATTGGCGCCGCCGGTCACACGATCGGTGAAGTGGTGTTCAACACCGCCATCACCGGTTACCAGGAAATCCTGACCGACCCCAGCTACTCGCGCCAGATCGTTACCCTGACCTACCCGCACATCGGCAACCAGGGCGTGAACCCGGCCGACGTCGAGGCATCGAAAGTCCACGCCGCCGGCCTGATCATCCGTGACCTGCCGCTGCTGGCCTCCAACTTCCGTTCCAGCCAATCGCTGTCCGATTACCTGAAGGCCGAGGGCACCGTGGCCATCGCCGGCATCGACACCCGCAAGCTGACCCGTATCCTGCGCGAGAAGGGCGCCCAGAACGGCGCCATCCTGACCGGCACCCTCGGCAACGAGCCGTCGGAAGTGCAGGCGCTGGAACTGGCACGCTCCTTCCCGGGCCTGAACGGCATGGACCTGGCCAAGGTCGTCTCGGTCAAGGAAGCCTACGAGTTCACCGAGACCGAATGGAAGCTGGGCGAAGGCTTCGGCAAGCAGGACGCGCCGCAATTCCACGTGGTCGCCTTCGACTATGGCGTCAAGCGCAACATCCTGCGCATGCTGGCCGAGCGCGGCTGCAAGGTGACGGTGCTGCCGGCCCAGGCCACCGCCGCCGATGCGCTGGCACTCAACCCGGACGGCATCTTCCTGGCCAATGGCCCCGGCGACCCGGCCGCCTGCGACTACGCCATCGAAGCCACCCGCGACGTGATCGAGACCGGCATCCCGACCTTCGGCATCTGCCTCGGCCACCAGATCATGGCGCTGGCTTCCGGTGCCAAGACGGTCAAGATGAAGTTCGGCCACCACGGCGCCAACCACCCGGTCCAGGACCTGGATTCGCGCAAGGTCTTGATCACCTCCCAGAACCACGGCTTTGCCGTCGATCCCGAGACCCTGCCGGCCAACTGCCGCGTGACCCACGTGTCGCTGTTCGACGGTTCGCTGCAAGGCTTCGAGCGTACCGACAAGCCGGCCTTCTGCTTCCAGGGCCACCCGGAAGCCTCGCCGGGACCGACCGACGTGTCCTACCTGTTCGATCGATTCATCAGTAACATGACTGCCGCCCGCGGAGAAAAATAAATGCCAAAACGTAGTGATATCAAAAGCATCCTGATCATCGGCGCGGGCCCGATCGTGATCGGCCAGGCGGTGGAATTCGATTACTCCGGCGCCCAGGCCTGCAAGGCCCTGCGCGAGGAGGGTTACAAGGTCATCCTGGTCAACTCCAACCCGGCGACCATCATGACCGACCCGGAAACGGCCGACGTCACCTATATCGAGCCGATCACCTGGAAGGTGGTCGAGCGCATCATCGCCAAGGAACGTCCGGACGCGATCCTGCCGACCATGGGCGGCCAGACCGCGCTGAACTGCGCGCTTGATCTGCACCACCACGGCGTGCTGGAAAAGTACAAGGTCGAACTGATCGGCGCTTCGCCGGCGGCGATCGACAAGGCCGAGGACCGCTCCAAGTTCAAGGATGCGATGACCAAGATCGGCCTCGGTTCGGCGCGCTCGGGCGTGGCGCATTCGATGGACGAGGCGCGCGCGGTGCAACGCGAGCTGGGCTTCCCGACCATCATCCGTCCGTCGTTCACGATGGGCGGTTCGGGCGGCGGTATCGCCTACAACGAAGAAGAATTCGAAGCGATCTGCAAGCGCGGCCTGGAAGCCTCGCCGACCTCGGAACTGCTGATCGAGGAATCGCTGCTGGGCTGGAAAGAGTACGAGATGGAAGTGGTGCGCGACAAGGCGGACAACTGCATCATCATCTGCTCGATCGAAAACCTGGATCCGATGGGCGTGCACACCGGCGACTCCATTACCGTCGCGCCGGCGCAGACCCTGACCGACAAGGAATACCAGATCATGCGCAACGCCTCGATCGCGGTGCTGCGCGAGATCGGCGTCGACACCGGCGGTTCCAACGTGCAGTTCGCGATCAACCCGGTCGATGGCCGCATGATCGTCATCGAGATGAACCCGCGCGTGTCGCGCTCCTCGGCGCTGGCCTCGAAGGCCACCGGCTTCCCGATCGCGAAGGTCGCGGCCAAGCTGGCGGTCGGCTTCACGCTGGATGAGCTGCGCAACGACATCACCGGCGGCGCCACCCCGGCCTCCTTCGAGCCCTCGATCGACTACGTGGTCGTCAAGATCCCGCGCTTCGCCTTCGAAAAATTCCCGACGGCCGACAAGCACCTGACCACCCAGATGAAATCGGTGGGCGAGGTGATGGCGATCGGCCGCACCTTCCAGGAATCCTTCCAGAAGGCCCTGCGCGGCCTGGAAGTCGGCGTCGACGGCCTCAACGAAAAGACGCGCGACCGCGAAGTCATCGAAGAAGAACTGGGCGAGCCGGGTCCGGAGCGCATCTGGTACGTGGGCGACGCCTTCGCCCAGGGCTTCACGCTGGAAGAAGTGCACGGCTTGACCAAGATCGATCCGTGGTTCCTCATCCAGATCAAGGAAATCGTCGACATCGAGCTGTGGCTGGATCACCAGACCCTGGAGTCGATCGACAAGCCGACGCTGTACAAGCTCAAGCAAAAGGGCTTCTCGGATGCGCGCCTGGCCTTCCTGATGCACACCACGCAAGCCGCGGTACGCGAACGCCGCCATGCGCTGGCCATCCGTCCTGTGTTCAAGCGGGTCGACACCTGCGCCGCCGAGTTCGCGACCAACACCGCCTACATGTACTCGACCTATGACGAAGAGTGCGAATCGAACCCGACCGACAAGAAGAAGATCATGGTGCTGGGCGGCGGCCCGAACCGGATCGGCCAGGGCATCGAGTTCGACTATTGCTGCGTGCACGCGGCCCTCGCCATGCGCGACGACGGCTACGAGACCATCATGGTCAACTGCAATCCGGAGACCGTGTCGACCGACTACGATACCTCGGACCGCCTGTACTTCGAATCGCTGACGCTGGAAGACGTGCTGGAAATCGTCGACCTCGAAAAGCCGGTCGGCGTAATCGTGCAGTACGGCGGCCAGACCCCGCTGAAGCTGGCGCTCGACCTCGAAGCCAACGGCGTGCCGATCGTCGGCACTTCCCCGGACATGATCGACGCCGCCGAAGACCGCGAGCGTTTCCAGAAGCTGCTGCAGGACCTGGGCCTGCGCCAGCCGCCGAACCGCACCGCGCGCACCGAAACCGAGGCCCTGGCCCTGGCCACCGAGATCGGCTACCCGCTGGTGGTGCGTCCTTCCTACGTGCTGGGCGGCCGCGCGATGGAAATCGTGCATGAGCAGCGCGACCTCGAGCGCTACATGCGCGAAGCGGTCAAGGTGTCGAACGATTCGCCGGTGCTGCTGGACCGCTTCCTGAACGACGCCATCGAAGTCGACGTCGACTGCATCGCCGACGGCGAAACCACCTTCATCGGCGGCGTGATGGAACACATCGAGCAGGCCGGCGTGCACTCGGGCGACTCGGCCTGCTCGCTGCCGCCTTACTCGCTGTCGCAGGAGACCATCGATGAGCTGAAGCGCCAGACCTCGCTGATGGCCAAGGGCCTGAACGTGGTCGGCCTGATGAACGTGCAGTTCGCGATCCAGCAGACCGAGGTCGACGGCGTCAAGCAGGACACCGTGTTCGTGCTGGAAGTGAACCCGCGCGCTTCGCGTACCGTGCCCTTCGTGTCGAAAGCCACCGGCCTGCAACTGGCCAAGATCGCGGCGCGCTGCATGGTCGGCCAGAGCCTGGCCAGCCAGGGCATCACGAAAGAAGTGACGCCGCCGTTCTACAGCGTCAAGGAAGCCGTGTTCCCCTTCGTCAAGTTCCCGGGCGTGGACACCATCCTCGGACCGGAAATGAAGTCGACCGGCGAGGTCATGGGCGTCGGGACTACCTTCGGCGAAGCCTTCGTCAAGTCGCAATTGGCGGCCAGCATCAGCCTGCCGACCTCGGGCCGCGTGTTCCTGTCGGTCAAGGGTTCGGACAAGCCGCGCACGGTGGCGGTGGCACGTGAACTGGTCAGCCTCGGCTTCTCGCTGGTGGCGACCAAGGGCACCGCCGCCGTGATCGCCGCGGCCGGCATCCCGGTGGCGCCGGTCAACAAGGTGATCGAGGGCCGTCCGCACATCGTCGACATGATCAAGAACCACGAGATCGCCATGGTGGTGAACACGGTCGAGGAAAAGCGCAGTGCGATCGCCGACTCGCGCACCATCCGTACTTCGGCCCTGCTGGCGCGCGTGGTGACCTACACCACCATCGCCGGTGCCGAGGCGGCGGTGCAGGGCATGCGCCACCTGGACGAGTTGAACGTCTATGATTTACAAGGTCTGCATAACACCTTAAACTAGGCGTCAGGTAATACCGTAACAGCGTAGTCCGTTACACCACAAACCACAGACTTTGCGTGGCCAGCCGCGCGGAGTCTGTGGTTTTCACTTTTTCTAGAGACAACATGAACACTCCATTGACCAAATTTGGCGCCGAACTCCTGAAGGAAGAACTGCACCAGCTCAAGACCAAGGAGCGCCGCATCGTGATCGACGCGATCGCCGAAGCGCGTTCGCATGGTGATTTGTCCGAAAACGCCGAGTACGATGCCGCCAAGGAGCGCCAGGCCTTCGTCGAAGGCCGCATCGCCGAACTGGAATCGAAGCTGAGCACCTGCCAGGTGATCGACCCCGCCACCCTGGACGCCGAAGGCCGCGTGGTGTTCGCCGCCACGGTCGACCTCGAAGACCTGGAAAACGGCCAGAAGGTGACCTACCAGATCGTCGGCATGGACGAGGCCGACATCAAGGTCAACAAGGTGTCGGTGACCTCGCCGATCGCGCGCGCCCTGATCGGCAAGTATGCCGGCGACGTGGTCGAGGTGCAGGCGCCGTCCGGCCCGCGCGAATACGAAATCCTGGAAGTGCGTTACATCTGAGCCCGGCATGTCGCTGAGCCGCATGCTTCCCAATCTGCGCCTGCTGCTCGCGGCCCTGTGGGCCGGCAGCGTGTGGGCGGTCAGCTACCTGGCCGCGCCCAGCGCCTTCGCGGTGCTGGACAGCACGCAGGCCGGCAGCGTGGTCGCCACCATGCTGACGCGCGAAGCCTGGCTGGCGGTCGCGCTGGCTGTGTTGCTGTGGCTGCTGGTATGGCGTTCTGACGATCTGGATAGCAAACGGCGCCGCTGGCTGAACTGGACGGTGTTCGGTATGCTCGCATGCAGCCTGGCGGTCTACCTGGGCCTGCAGCCTTTGATGGCGGCCATCCGCGAAGCGGCCGGTCCGGCCGGGGTGAGGGCGTCGCCGCAGTGGGGGACTTTCATGGCGCTGCATGGGGTGTCGCAGCTCTTGTATCTGGTGGAGAGTGTGCTGGGTGTCGTGCTGGTGATCAAGAGCCGCTGAATGGCATGGCGCCGGTGCGTGGGCACGGGGTGCCCACCCTACGCAACGATGTGGACATAAAAAAACCGGGGCAGCGGCCCCGGTTGTCGTTGATGCTGCGCCTGTCTTCAGCGCACCATTGGCGCGTTTTACTTCAGCGCGCCTTTCTTGCTGCTGGTCTGACGCGGCTTGGCGCGCTTGATGTTGCCGCCCTGGGTCACGCGCTCGTTACCCTTCAACAAGACCTTGGTCACGGATGGCTTCTTGGTGCCGCTCGGGCTCGGCTTGACGATGGTGACTTCGCGCATGCCCTTGCCGCTGCTGGTGCTGCGTTCCTTGACGGTTTCCGCCTTCGGACGGTAGAGCACCAGCAGTTTGCCGATGTGCTGGACCGGGGCGGCTTCGAGTTGTTCGCAAATTTGTTCGTACATGGCGACGCGGGCTTCGCGGTCGTCGCCGAAAACACGGACCTTGATCAGGCCGTGGGCATCCAGGCTGGATGCGATTTCTTTCATGACGGATTCGGTGAGGCCGGCTTCGCCGATCATGACGACGGGATTGAGCCCGTGTGCTTCCGCGCGCAGGGCGGAGCGTTCGGCCGGTGTAAGTTTGATCATATGATTCTTTTTGACGTACCAATTAAAAGTAGTATTTTACGCGAATGGCCAAGAACAAATTCAATAAAAACTGGATTCACGATCACATTAACGACCCTTATGTCAAATTGGCACAAAAAGAAGGGTATCGGGCGCGTGCGGCCTACAAGCTGAAGGAGATCGACGAGGCCGAAAAGCTGATCAAGCAGGGCCAGGTCATCGTCGACCTCGGCTGTACGCCGGGCAGCTGGGGCCAGTACACGCGGCGCAAGCTGGCCGGTGGCGACGAAGGCAGCATCAAGGGCACCATGATCGGCCTCGACATGCTGCCGATGGCGCCGATCGCCGACATGCACTTCATCCAGGGCGATTTCCGCGAGGAGAGCGTGCTCGATCAGCTGGCGACCATCCTCGAAGGGCGTCAGGCGGACCTGGTGTTGTCCGACATGGCCCCCAACTTGTCCGGCATTCCCACGGCCGACGCGGCGCGCATGGAGCATTTGATCGATCTCGCCATTGAGTTTTCTCAAGTGCATCTAAAGCCCTCAGGGGCATTGTTAGTGAAATGTTTCAAGGACATGGGGTTTACGCAGATGCTGGAGAAGTTTCGCACCGAGTTCAAGGTGGTCAAACAGATCAAGCCGAAGGCCAGCCGCGACAAATCTTCGGAAATCTTTTTGCTTGGACGCGGTCTGAAGAATCCAGCTCAGTAGAAATTCCGCCGCGGCTCGCGAAAATCGGTTTTCCGCCCTTGTTTTTTCGCTGTGCAACCGCACATCAACGGAGGGCGGTGAGCCGTGAAAGGCTTGCCGTACGGCGCCGCTGCGTTTTGGGCGCTATTCGTGCGCGAGGGATATCAAAACCCGTTATAGTGTCGGCTAGGCATCATAAGTGGGTGTGCGTGGCACGGCCCGCTTTTGCGGTAAAATCCGCCTTTGAAAAAATGGGAAAAGATGCATCCGCATCAGAGGAGTCTTCGTGAATAATATGTTTTCCAAATCCGCCATCTGGGTGGTGGTCGCGCTGCTGTTGTTCATGCTGTTCAAGCAGTTCGACAATCACAGCACCGCGGGCGGCAGCAAGACCATCGCTTATTCCGAGCTGCTCGATGACGTGAAGGCGAAAAAGATCAAGGATGTCGTGATCGAAGGTTCGAGCATCACGGCGACGCGCCAGGACGACACCAAGGTGCGTACCACCGCGACCATGCTGGACCGCGGCCTGATCGGCGATCTGCGCGACAACGGCATTCGCTTCGACGTCAAACCGCCGGAAGAGCCATCCTTCCTGCAGCAAGTCTTCATTTCCTGGTTCCCGATGCTGTTGCTGATCGGCGTCTGGGTGTTCTTCATGCGTCAGATGCAGGGCGGCGGCAAGGGCGGGGCTTTCTCGTTCGGCAAGTCGAAGGCGCGCATGATGGACGAAACCAATAACACCGTCACCTTCTCCGACGTCGCCGGTTGCGACGAAGCGAAGGAAGAGGTCGGCGAAATCGTCGACTTCCTGAAGGACCCGACCAAGTTCCAGAAACTGGGCGGCCGCATCCCGCGCGGCGTGCTGATGGTTGGTCCTCCGGGTACCGGTAAAACCCTGCTGGCGCGTGCCATCGCCGGCGAAGCCAAGGTGCCGTTCTTCTCGATCTCGGGTTCCGACTTCGTCGAGATGTTCGTCGGCGTGGGTGCGTCACGTGTGCGTGACATGTTCGAGAACGCCAAGAAGCATTCGCCCTGCATCATCTTCATCGACGAGATCGACGCCGTCGGCCGCCACCGTGGCGCCGGCATGGGCGGCGGCAACGACGAGCGCGAACAGACCCTGAACCAGCTGCTGGTCGAGATGGACGGTTTCGAAGCGTCGTCGGGCGTGATCGTGATCGCCGCCACCAACCGCGCCGACGTGCTGGACAAAGCGCTGCTGCGTCCGGGCCGTTTCGACCGCCAGGTGATGGTCGGCCTGCCGGACATCCGCGGCCGCGAACAGATCCTGAACGTGCACATGCGTAAAGTGCCGATCGGCACCGACGTGAAGGCCGACATCCTGGCCCGCGGCACCCCGGGCTTCTCCGGCGCCGACCTGGCCAACCTGGTCAACGAAGCCGCCCTGTTCGCCGCGCGCCGCAGCAAGCGCCTGGTCGAGATGAGTGACTTCGAAGATGCCAAGGACAAGATCTTCATGGGTCCGGAGCGCAAGTCGATGGTGATGCGCGAGGAAGAGCGCCGCAACACCGCCTTCCACGAGTCGGGCCACGCCGTCATCGCCAAGCTGTTGCCGAAGGCCGATCCGGTGCACAAGGTCACGATCATGCCGCGTGGTTACGCGCTGGGCCTGACCTGGCAGTTGCCCGAGCATGACAGCCTGTCCGGTTACAAGGACAAGATGCTGGAAGAGATCTCGATCCTGTTCGGTGGCCGTATCGCCGAAGAGATCTTCGTCGGCCAGATGTCGACCGGCGCTTCCAACGACTTCTCGCGTGCCACCAAGCTAGCGCGTTCGATGGTGACCCGCTTCGGCATGTCCGAAAGCATGGGCGTGATGGTCTACGAGGACGATGCCAACGAAGGCTTCTTCGGCGGTTCGGTGAAGACGATCTCCGAGGCGACCCAGCAAAAGGTCGATGCCGAGATCCGCAACATCCTCGACACCCAGTACGCACTGGCGCGCCGCCTGCTGGAAGAGAACCGCGACAAGGTCGAGGCGATGACCAAGGCCCTGCTGGAATGGGAAACCATCGATGCCGACCAGATCAACGAGATCATGGCCGGTCGCCAGCCGACGCCGCCGAAATCGGTCCAGCTGACCAAGCGCAACCCGCCGGGCGACACCGGTTCGGGTGGCGTGCCGACCAACGCGCCGGCACCGGCCTGATCCGGTAGCCGTGAGCGGCCCGGTCCGCTTCACGGCGCGGCGCACAGGCAACACAAAAAGGCACCTCCGGGTGCCTTTTATTTTAACTATGTGATTGGTTTTTTATCATGCGTCAGTATCTGCAATGCGGCCGCTTCGGCTTCGACCTCGCCAAACGTCCGCTGGTCATGGGCATCCTGAATGTCACCCCCGACTCCTTTTCCGACGGCGGCCGCCACCAGGCGCTGGAATTTGCCGTGGATGCCGCCGAGCAGATGATCCGCGACGGCGTCGACATCATCGACATCGGCGGCGAATCGACGCGCCCAGGCTCGCCCAGCGTTCCGGTCGACGAAGAGCTGCGCCGCGTGCTGCCGGTGGTGTACGCCTTGCGCGAACTCGGTGTGCCCTTGTCGATCGATACCTGCAAGCCCGAGGTCATGCGCGAGGCCCTGCTCGCCGGCGCCGACATGATCAACGATATCCAGGCTTTCGTCGCGCCGGGCGCCCTCGACGCGGTGCGCGACAGCGATTGCGGCCTGTGCGTGATGCACATGCAGGGCACGCCGCAGGACATGCAGGCCAGTCCGGCCTATGCCGACGTGGTGGGCGAGGTGACGGATTTCTTGCGCGCCCGCCTCGAGATCCTGGACGCGGCGGGTGTGGCAAGGGAGCGCGTCACGATTGACCCGGGATTTGGTTTTGGCAAGACTGTCGAGCATAATGTCGCTTTGCTCCAAGGCATTTCCAGGATGCGCGACGCGCTTGGCCTGCCGGTGCTGGCCGGTCTCTCGCGCAAATCGATGATCGGGGCGATCACCGGGCGTCCGCTCGAGCAGCGGCTGGCCGGCAGTCTTGGCGGTGCGCTGGCTGCGATAGCGCAGGGCGCACGCATCGTGCGGGTTCATGATGTGGCAGAGACCGTCGATGCGCTGCGGGTGTGGCAGGCGGGTACCAGAAACAATTGAAGAAAGCGAGATTTGAATGGCACGTAAATATTTTGGTACGGATGGCATCCGCGGCCTGGTGGGCGAGGCCCCGATCACCCCGGACTTCGTGATGCGGCTTGGCTATGCCGCCGGCAAGGTAGTGGCCAAGGGCAGCAGCGCACAGGGCGGGCGTCCAACGGTGCTGATCGGCAAGGACACCCGCATCTCCGGCTACATGCTGGAAGCCGCGCTGGAAGCGGGCTTCTCGGCCGCAGGCGTCGACGTGATGCTGGCCGGGCCGATGCCGACCCCGGCCATCGCCTACCTCACGCGCGCACTGCGCCTGCAGGCCGGCGTCGTGATCTCGGCTTCGCACAATCCCTTCCAGGACAACGGCATCAAGTTCTTTTCCGGCCACGGCACCAAGCTGCCGGACGCGGTCGAGCTCGAGATCGAGAGTGCCATCGACCAGCCGATGGGCTGCGTCTCGTCGGAAAAACTCGGCCGTGCCTCGCGCCTGCGCGACGCCCAGGGCCGCTACATCGAATTCTGCAAGGGCAGCTTCCCGAACGAGCTCGATTTGCGCGGCCTGAAGATCGTGGTCGATTGCGCCCACGGCGCTGCCTACAACATCGCGCCCCATGTATTCCATGAACTCGGTGCCGAAGTCATCGAGCTTGGCACCAAGCCGGACGGCTTCAACATCAACGCCGGCTTCGGCGCCACCGCACCCAAGGCCATGGCCCAGGCCGTGGTCGAGCACAAGGCCGACCTCGGCATCGCGCTGGACGGCGACGCCGACCGCCTGATCATGTGCGACGCCAGCGGCCGCCTGTACAACGGCGACGAACTGCTGTACGTGATGGTGCGTGCGCGCATGGCCACCGGCAAGGTCGAGGGCGCGGTCGGCACCCTGATGACCAATATGGCGCTCGAGGTGGCTTTCAAGGAAATGGGCATCGGCTTCGCACGCGCCAAGGTGGGCGACCGTTACGTGCTGGAGATGATGAAGGAAAAGGGCTGGCTGTTCGGCGGCGAAGGCTCCGGCCACCTGCTGGCGCTGGACCGTCATACCACCGGCGACGGCATCGTCTCGGCGCTGCAGGTGCTGGAAGCGCTCAAGCGCGGCAACAAGACCCTGGCCGAATGCTGCAGCGAACTGACGCTGTATCCCCAGACCCTGGTCAACGTGCGCGTCGCGCCCGGCACCGACTGGACCAAAAATGCCGCCATGGTGGCCGAAAAGGACGCGGCCGAACGCGAGCTCGGCGACAACGGCCGCGTGCTGATCCGCGCATCGGGTACCGAACCGCTGATCCGCGTCATGGTCGAGGCCAAGGATGCGGCGCTGGCCGAGAGCACGGCCAAGCGGATCGCGGCGCACCTGCAAGGCTGATCCGGGCCGGACCGGCGCAATGGTGCACCGGCTTGCATTGACGCTTCGCTCCGGGCGGGGTATGATCTCGGGATCGGAGTGTAGCGCAGCCCGGTAGCGCACCTGGTTTGGGACCAGGGGGTCCAAGGTTCGAATCCTTGTACTCCGACCACTGTTTTAAGACGGGCTGTCCATGACAGCCCGTTTTCATTTCCGGGATCGCATCGTCAAGTTCGATGCTGCCGTCTCCTCAAGCTGCCCATAGCTCAGTTGGATAGAGCAACGGCCTTCTAAGCCGTAGGTCGCTGGTTCGAACCCAGCTGGGCAGGCCAGTTTCCTCTGGCAGTTTCCTTTTTCCCAAGTGCACCCGGACGGCGCCTGTCCAGCCTTCGTGTTAGTGTCCATTTCGACAATAACATGAGGAGCCTTCCATGCCGTATCCGTTTTCCCTGGGACGCGCCGCCTTGCTGGCGACGCTGGCCGGGTCGGTCTGTCTGTCCACCGTCGCGCATGCCCAGCAGGCGGGCGCCGCCGCAGGTAGCGCCGCCGCCGATGTGTTTTCGCTCAAGCTGCCGGCTGGAACCCAGACGCCGGCGGCCGCTGAAGGCAGCGTCCAGTTCATCGGCACCGCAACCGTGCTGATCCGCTACCAGGGATTCACCATCCTCACCGACCCGAATTTCCTGCACAAGGGCGACCACGTGCACCTGGGCTACGGCATTACGTCGGAACGCCAGACCAACCCGGCCATCGAGCTGGACCAGTTGCCGCCGATCGACCTGGTGGTGCTGTCGCACCTGCACGAAGACCACTTCGACAAGCTGGTGCAGGAAAAGCTGGACCGGAACACGCCCATCGTCACCACCAAGGAGTCGTCCGAGGCGCTCAAGAAGCTCGGCTTCGCGCGTACCTATGGCATGTCGAAGTGGGACCGGCTGGAGGTCGAGAAGGGCGGGGCGCGCCTGCGCATCACGGCGGCGCCTGGACGCCATGGCAAGCTCGGCATGCAGGCGCTGCTGCCGACGGTGATGGGTTCGGTGCTCGACTTCGGGCCGGATACCGCGGCGCCGAGCTACCGCATGTACATCAGCGGCGACACCCTGGTCTACGACGATCTGAAAAACATCCCGCAGCGCTTCCCGGGCATCGACCTGGCGCTGCTGCACCTGGGCGGCACCCGCATCCTCGGCGTCTTCAAGGTCACCATGGATGGCAAGGACGGCGTCGAATTGATGCAGATCGTGCAGCCCAAGCGCACGATCCCTATCCATTACAACGATTACGACGTGTTCAAGTCGCCGCTGGCCGATTTTGCGCGCGAGGTGCAGGCGGCCGGGCTGGAGAAGAATGTGACTTACCTGGCCCATGGCCAGACCTATACCTTCACGCCGGCGCGGCGCCCGGCGCAATAGGTTTTCTTGATTACTCGCGCTCTTCGGTGTCCGGCGCCAGCGTCTGGTTGTCGTCGAACGGCCAGCCGGTAGGCGGCACGACCTGGCGCTGGAATTCGTGCGGCATCACGATCGGCAGCTGCAGGCACACGCTCTGGGTCGGCAGCACTTCCATCCAGTCGCGCACCAGTTCCTTGTAGGCCAGGCCGACCGGACGGATCTTGCGGTCGAGGTCGAACAGGCCGAGCGCATTCACATTGCCGTTGTTCTCGCGCAGGGCGGTGTCCCAGTCGACCTGGTCGGTCAGCGAATACCAGGTAAAGCCGACCAGCGGCACGCCGTTGTTGCGCACCCGCAGCACATTCGCCCATTGCTTGCGCAGCCAGTTGACCGCTTCGTCGCCGCGCGCACCCTGGCACATATTGGTCTCGGTGTGCATGACCGGCAGGCGGTAGCGGTTGTAGTACTGGTGGGTGATCACGGCGTAGCCGAAGATCTCGCCGGCGGCCCGCGTCAGTCCGTCGGGTGAGACGTAGTGCTCGTTGGTCTCGTAATAATCATTGCCCATGATGCAGTGGTGCTTCAGATTATTATTCAGGAAGAAGTGGTACTCCTCGCGCGTCATGCCGTTATCGAGCAGGTACTCGTACATCTCGGAATCGACGCGGCGGCCATAGTTCAAGTCGAGCGACAGGAAGCGCCGCGAATTGTAGAGCTCGGCGGGACCGATGGCCTTCGGGCTTTCGGCGTGGAAGTACTCGCTCGATTCGCTCTGGACGAAGAGGGCGTCCGGCCGGACTTTCAGGATCGCGTGCATGGCCAGGACATTGGCCTTGACGATGTGTTTGAGCGCGGTCACATAGCCGCGGTCGCTCGTGGTCTGCTCGTTCCACCAGCCGTACAATGCGGAAAACAGCGCGCAGATCGACATTTCGTTGATCGGCGTGTACAGCTGAATCCACGGATAGCGCCGCGCGAAGGCGCCGGCATAGTCAGCGAACAGGGCCGGGAAATCCGGATTCTGGAAATTGCCGACCCAGTCGGGCACGCCGAAGTGGCACAGATCGACGATGGAAGCGATGTTACGGTGGCGCAGGTCATTGAAGACCAGGTCGGAAAACTCCCAGTCGTAGCGGCCCGGTCCGAGCCAGGTGCGGTGCAGCGGCGGACCGTAGCGCAAGACCTTCAGACCAAGCTCTTCGACCAGGTCGAAGTCGGTACGCCAGTAGCGGTAATGACCGCATTTTTCCAGTTCATCCATCCGCACGCGCCCGTTCTGGATGGTCGGATTGCTGTTTTCGATGCCGGTCGCAAAAATGAATCCCGGAGACATGCACACCTCTTGGCGCTGATCGGATCGAACCATTGTAGCCGCAATCTCAAGAGCGTTCCGAAGCGTGCGCGCTGGCCTTGCCGGCCCGGCTGGGCTATGCTGCTTCTTTCATAAGATTTCCTCCAGATATCGAAATGCCCAAGGCCAGCGCCCCTTCGATGGACCCGTCACAGCGCCGGCTTGCCTGGGGACTGCTGCTGTCCCTGTTGCTGCATGGTTTGCTGCTGGCCCTGCATTTCGGCGTGCCCGGCTTGCGGGACGGACCAGCCGCGCCGCTGACAATGAAGCTGGCGCGGACGGTGCCGGCGCCGTTGCCAGTGCCGGTGCCGGATCTGTTGCCGCCACCGACGCCGCCTGTTGCGGATGCAGTTCCGCCACCGGCCACCCCGGTGCCCGCGTTGGAGAAGACGCCAGGTCCGGCCGCGCGGGGCTTCAGCCTGCTCGATCCACGTCCTGCGCCGCAGCCGCAGCCGCAGGCACCTGCGCCGGACGCGGCCGTCAAGCCGCGCCGTTCGCCGCGGCGCCGTCCGCGTCCCAAGCCGCCTGCCGAGGGCTTGAGCGCGCCAGTCATCGCCCGTGAGACGCCGGCGGACAGCGATTTCAAGCTGCCGCCTCCGGATGCCAACACCGATCCGGAGGCCGCACCGGTCGCGGAGACGGTGGCGGGTGCGGATCCTGTGCCGGCACGGGTGGATGAGGGGATGCCGCAGGTGGCTGAGCTGGCGGACGCGCAGGCCGGGGCGCAAGCGCGCGAACCCCGGGCCGCATCCAACGACAGTGCGCCGGAAGCGGAGCGGGAGGCGCTGCGGCTTGCCGATGAGGCCGCGGCACTGGCGCGTCAGAGCGCTGCCGCAGAGGCAGAGGCGAAGGCGCAGGCGCGTGTCCGCGACGAAGAGGCGCAGCGCCTGGCGGAACAGCGCAGGATCGAGCAGGCCAGTCGCGAAGCCGCTGCCCGCATTCCGGAGCAGCATCGTGCCGAAGCGCTGGCGCAACAGGAGCACGCGCGCCAGTTGGCCGAACAGCTGCGTGCCGAACAGCAGCGCGTGGAGGCACAGGCGCGCCGGCAGCTGGCCGAGCAAGAGCTGGCCCGCCAGGCAGCCGAGCAAGTCGCTGAACGGCAGCGTGCGGAAGAAGCGCTGCGGCGGATGGCCGAGCAGGAACGCGAGCGCCTGGCAGCCGCGCAACAACTCGCTGAACGGCAGCGTGCGGAAGAGGCGGGGCGTCAGATGGCCGAACGTCAGATGGCCGAACGTCAGATGGCCGAACGTCAGATGGCCGAACGTCAGATGGCCGAACGTCAGATGGCCGAACAGCAGCGCGAGCGCCAGCTGGCCGATCAGCGCCTCGCCGAAGAGCGCGCCCGGGAAGCGGCGCGGCGCCAGCAGGCCACGCAGCAAACCGAGCAGGCACGCCGTCAGGCCGAGGAGGATGCCCGCCGGCTGGCCCGGGAGCAGGCGCAGGAGCGCGCGCTCCCGGCTGGCGCGTCCGATGCCGGACCGGCAGGCGGCGGACCGGGCAGCGCCGGGAGCGGCGGTGGCGGTGGCGGCGGAACAGTGCCGCGTGCCGACCTTGGCAGCGGCCTGGCCTCGCGCGCGCGCGACATGCTGCGCGGGATCGACATCGGCAAGACTGCGCCGGCGGCGCTGCGTCCCGCCGAAGAAGCCCGGCGCGAACTGCAGGATGGGCGCCGGGGGCGCGCCGAAGCCGCGCGCGGCGACGTGGCGCTGCGCATGTACATGGACAGCGTGCGCCAGAAGATCGAGCGCAATGCCATCGTCGGCGCGAACCTGCTGGCCGACGACGTGGTGCGCATCTTCCCCATCGTCAGCATCGCCATCCGCAGCGATGGCAGCGTCGAGGAGGTGACGATCGTGCGCTCCAGCGGCCGCGCCGACATCGACGAGATCGTGCGCCGCACGGTGGGGCTGAATGCCCGCTACGCAGCCTTCCCGCCGAACGTCGCGGCGCGTTACGACGCAATCGAACTGCGCCGCGTGTGGCGCTTCGCCGGCGCGCTGAAACTGCTCGAAGAGCTGCGTTGAGAGGCAAGCGTGATGGTCGGCCGGGCCGGCCAGGCGCCTGCTGACCTGAGCCAGCCGTTTGACTTATGCCAAAGCCCTGCCTGTTGAGCGGCTTACCCTGACTCTGATTGCCAGAGGCTGGCAGCTCACTCGACAGGCACCACATGAAAGCTTCTACCAAGCAATTTCTCACACGCTCGGGCGGCGTATTCCGGGTGTTCGGCCTCCGGTTCGGCCTGAGCTTGGCGCTCGGCCTCGCACTCGGCCTGGGCTTGTCCGGCTGTGCGCCCGGCATCCACTTCCGCTCGGGGGACAGCGCCGCTGCGGACGAACCGGCACCGCCGACCGAACTGATCACCGAAACACTGATCAACAGCGAGCGCCAGCAGCGGCGCGAGGTGGCCAACCAGAACCTCGACCGCTTGCTGGTACCTAACCCGCCACCCTACAAGATCGGCAGCGGCGACATCGTGTCGATCGTGGTGTGGGACCACCCCGAGCTGGCCGGCGGCCTGACTGCGGCCGCGAACACCGATCCAGCCACCGCGGGCGCCAGCGCGAACGCGGTGCCCCAGGGCTTCGTGGTCGACCATCAGGGACGCATCCAGTTTCCGCTGATCGGCATGCTGGCCGTGGAAGGGCTGACCGAGGAACAGGCGCGCACGCTGCTGAGCGCCCGGCTGGCGAAGTATCTGGCCACGCCGAACGTCACGCTGCGCGTCCAGGCCTACCGCAGCAAGCGGGTCTACATCGACGGCGAAGTGAAATCGCCGGGCCTGCAGGCCATCAACGATATTCCGATGACCCTGGTCGAGGCCCTGAACCGCGCCGGCGGCCTGTTGCCCACCGCCGACCAGAGCCGCATCGCCCTCGAGCGCGGCCAGCAGCGCTACCTCATCAACCTGCGCGAACTGGTGCAGAAGGGCGTCAATCCGGGCCTGGTGATGCTCAAGCCGGGCGACGTCGTGCGCATCCATTCGCGCGACGAAAGCAAGGTCTTCGTGTCGGGCGAAGTGATCACGCCCAAGGCCCTCATGATGCACGACGGCCGCCTGACCCTGAACGAGGCGCTCGGCGAGAGCGGCGGTATCAGCCCGCTGTCCGGCGATGCGCGCCAGGTCTATGTGGTGCGCAAGACCACTGACCGTACCCGCGTGTTCCAGCTCGACGCGCGCGTGGCCGGCTCGCTGGCGATGGCCGAAGCCTTCGAGCTGCAGCCCAAGGACATCGTCTACGTCGCGGCGACCCCGTTGGCCAACTGGAACCGCCAGCTGAGCCTGCTGATCCCGGGGGCCCTGACGTCCGCCGTCACCGCCACCAACCGGCAATGAGCGCCGACCGGTTCTCCCGCCGACCCGCATGCCCTGATTCCAAGCACGGAGCACAACGATGAGTACCGCCAGCGAGCAGCATGCCCTGACCCAGGTCGCATCCGGACCGCCGATGCTCGGCGTCCCCTTCGACCCGCGCGCGGTCGAGGCGACTCAGGAAGATCCGCCCTTCGACCTCAAGGGCCACCTGCACACCCTGTACGACAGCCGCTGGCTGATCGGCGGCATCACCGCCTTCATCACCCTGGTGGCGGTCCTCTACGCCCTGGTGGCCAAGCCGGTGTACGAGGCCAACCTGATGATCCACGTCGAGGAAGAAAGCCCGAACGCCTCGAAGAACATCCTGAGCGAAGCTTCGTCGCTGTTCGAAACCAAGAAGGCGGCGATCGCGGAGATGGAGCTGCTGCGTTCGCGCATGGTCGTCTCGCGCGCGGTCGACAACCTGCAGCTGTACATCGACGTGCGGCCGAATTATTTTCCGATCGCGGGCTTCTGGTTCGCCAAGCAGAACGGCGGCGGGCTGTCGCAGCCGGGGCTGTTCGGCTATGGCGGCTATGCCTGGGGCGGCGAGAAGGCCGAGGTCTCGATGTTCGAGGTGCCGGACGCCTGGCTGGGACGCGAGTTCACGCTGACGGCCCTGGGCAACCAGCGCTTCCGCTTTTCCGGCGGCGGCCAGCGCATCGTGTTCGACGGCGACGTCGGGCTGCGCTACCGTGTACCGACGCCCGAAGGCGTGATCGAACTGAAGGTCGACCGCATGGCCGCGAATGCCGGCGCGCGTTTCGCCTTGCGCCGGATGTCGAGCCTGGCAATGATCCAGGCGATCCAGAACACCATGGTGATCGCCGAACAGGGCAAGCAATCCGGCATCATCGAAGTCAAGCTGCAGGGCGAGAATGCGCGCCGCACCCACGCCGTGCTCAGCGAGATCGGACGCGAGTACATGCGCCAGAATCTGGCGCGCAAGACCGAGGAAGCCGAAAAATCGCTGGCCTTCCTGAACCAGCAGCTGCCCGTCCTCAAGCGCCAGCTGGAACAGGCCGAAGACCGCTACAACCAGTTCCGCAATACCCACGGCACGGTCGACCTGCAGGAAGAGGCGCGCATGACGCTGCAGCAGGCGGCCGCCGCGCGCGCGCGCCGCAACGAGCTGATCCAGAAGAAGACCGAGCTGCTGGCACGCTTCACCGAGGATCATCCGGTGGTGGCCGCCGTCAACCGCCAGCGCAAGGAAGTCGAGGCCGAAATCGATGCAGTGAACACCCGGATCAAGGGCATGCCGGTGCTGGAGCAGGACGAGGCGCGTTTGACACGCGAAATCAAGGTCAACACCGACCTGTATACGGCGCTGTCGAACACCGCCCAGCAGCTGCGCCTGATTTCGGTGGGACGCGTCAGCAACGTGCGCATGGTCGACGCCCCGATTCCGCCGGAAAAGCCGCTCAAGCCGAACCGGCCGCTGATCGTGGCGCTGGCCGTGGTCACCGGCCTGTTCCTGGGCGCGCTGATCGCATTCACGCGCAAGGCGATGATGGGCGGGATCGACGACCCACAAAAGATAGAGCGCCTGCTGCGCGCGCGCGTCGTCTACGCGACCATTCCCCACAGCACCAACCAGGACAAGCTGACGCGCAAGGCGAGAAGCGATGGCGCCACGCTGCCGCTGCTGGCCAGCATCATTCCGGAAGACCCGGCGGTCGAAAGTCTGCGCAGCTTCCGCGCCGCACTGCAATTCGCGATGCCCCACTTCCGCAACAACATCGTGATGTTTGCCGGGCCGACGCGCGGCATCGGCAAATCCTTTGTCAGTGCCAACTTCGCGGCCGTGATGGCGGCCAGCGGCAAGCGGGTGCTCCTGATCGACGCCGACTTGCGCAACGGCCAGTTGCACCACTACTTCGGTGTGGCACGCGACCGCGGCCTGTCGCGCGCCATCCTCGGTAAAGCGGCGGTGGACGAGGTGATTCACCATGACGTGGTCGACAACCTCGATTTCATCCCGACCGGTGAACTGCCGCCGAACCGCTCGGAATTCCTGCTGCATCCGAATTTCGGCAGCCTGCTGCGCCAGGTGGGCGCGGCCTACGACATGGTGCTGCTCGATCCGCCGCCGCTGCTGGCGATTGCCGACGCCCTGATCATCGGGGCGCATGCCGGCGCCGTCTTCATCATCGCGCGTTCAGGCCAGACCAACGAGTCGGAAATCAACGAATCCATCAAGCGCCTGAACCATGCCGGCATTTCGCCCCAGGGCGTGCTGTTCAACGACATGGCGCCCCGCCTCGGTGCTTATCCCGGCTACCAGCGCATCGGGACTGCGGGCAGGATCGGCTTTTCCGGTGGTTGAACACTGAAGCGCGTCGTCGGCGCGCTTTGTTTCGTCCACTGTCTTGTCAGCTTATGACATGCGATTGACCGGAGAATTCGCGCCAACTACCCGGTAGTTCGCTACCGCTGCAGCCTGCCATTGCTGCATCCCAGCATCCCAGCATCCCAGCATCCCAGCATCCCAGCATCCCGCCACACGCCAGCCGCCACCCGCCACCCGGCACACGGCACACGGCACACGGCACACGGCACACGGCACACGGCACACGGCGCCTCGCACACCATCTTGTTTGTTGAAGACGCAGGATTCCATCGTGATGCCGCTTGCCGGCCGTGTGCGGTGAGTTAAAGGTCTTCGGGTTGATAGATCGGGCGCAAACGAAGGCCGGCCTTGATGCATGCCGCCGAACTATGCGAAGAAGACATGTGCGGAGAAAGACGAATCCAAAACAGACGGGCCGGAAAACCAGCAGCGCCGGCTCTGACGGCGCCGTCTCGACCGGCTTATTTGAGCGACACCGGCGCCATCGATGGTCGCCGTGCGCGCGCCTGCAGTGCGGCCTTGAGCAGGCGCCGCACGCGGAAGGTATGCGACTCGAACAGCAGGTAGGACAGATAAGCCGCGAGCAGCATTGCGGCCAGCATGCCGAAGTAGATCGCATAGTCGGCCGGCTGGTCGGCGACGAGGCGATTGCGGCCGAATTCCTGCAGGCCGACATGGCGCATCAGTTTGATCATCGGCACGTGGATCACATACAGGGTAAAGGAGAACTCGGACAGCAGATGGGCAGCCGGCGACAGAATACGCGTCCAGCCCGAGGTGGCGTCCAGTGGGCGATGCATCGAAGACAGCAAGGCCACCAGCGGCACGCTGTACATCAGGTGCTGTACGAAGAATTCGGGCTTGAGGTCGTCATTCGGTTCCGTCATCCTGAAGAAGACCGTGGCTGCTGCCGCAGCCACGAGCAGGGCGATGCGTATTCCCGCCGTGCAGTCGATGCGGATGCGCGAGAACAGGGCGCCAAGCAGCCACAAGCTGAAGTACAGGGTGATTGCGAAGGGCAGTTTGACGCTGACCAGCACCAGCAGGGTGGCGGCGCCAATCTGGCGCAGACGGGTCTTGCCCATGAAGACGATCAGCAGCAAAGGGAACTGCAGGTAATACCAGGTTTCGTTGGCCAGGCTCCACAGCGCATAATTGGCAGAGTAGGTCGGCACCAGCAGTGTTTGCAGGCCCAGCAGATTCCCGGCGAAGCTGGCGGCGGAATATTCATTGGCACGCGAGAAATCCGGCTGGCTTGGCGACACGGCGCCGCTGAGGGCGCCGACTGCCAGCATCAGGCACAGGGCCGGCACCAGCACTGTCCACAAACGGGTCGCGCGGTCGATGGCATAGTTGCCGAGTGCACCCGGCTGGCCCAGTTTGTTGAGCAGGCTGCCGCCGACCAGCCAGCCGCTGATCAGGAAGAAGACCACCACGGCCTGGTGCGAGAAGGCCGTGGCGAAGGCCAGTAGCTGATAGTACAGCGGCGGATCCGCCAGTTCGCGCAAGCCGGGAAACATTTCCGATCTCAGGTGCGCCGCCGCGACTTGCAGCGCCGCCAGGCCGCGCAGGAGCGAAATCAGGAAGGAATGCGACGAGTGATGGTCGACCTGGCTCTGTCGCTGCCATTGGATGGAAAGATGACGCATGCTGGGGTCTCCTGTCGAAAGCAAATAGTTGTATGAATGCCGCCCTAGCCGCAGGTATCCCAGGGGATGGGCGCCGGGTTGCCGGACAGGACCAGTGCCACCTTGATCATCCACCAGTTCAACGGGGCCGAGCGCAGGATCCAGGCCGTTGCCAGGAAGGCGCAGGCAGCGAAGGCGATGGCACGGCCGGCCGGCGGCGCGGGCTGGTTGCCGGCGAGATGCACGGCGCACAGGAAGACGCCGGCCCCGATCAGCCAGCCGGCCAGGGCTTCGGCCAGCGTGTGCTCGCCGGCATGCACCAGCGCGGCGGCCACCACGCCCGCCAACGCCAGGCCGGCGAAGGCGCCCAGGGTTCGTGTCCGCGCCGTCCGACCGCCCGCAAGCAGGTAGCAGAGGGTGGGAAACACGGCGGCGAAGCCGGTTGCATGGCCGCTCACGGCCTTGAAGTCGAGCGCCGGCAATCCGGTTGCCCAGCCCATGAAAGCGATCTTGGTGGCCGCCACCAGGCCGAGTGCCAGTCCGAACACCAGCGTCCAGCCGAAGGCGGCGCGCCAGGCGCGGCCGGCCAGCAGCCAGGCAGCGATGGCGCTGCCGGTCGGAATCGTCAGCGACAGGTCGCCGAGGTGCAGCAGCTGGGACCAGCTCAGGGGCATGGACATGGGCATAGGCATGGTCTCGTCATTCAGCGCAGCACGGCCGCCAGGGTGCGGAAGATGATGCGCAGGTCGAGCCAGAACGAGCGCTCGCGCACGTAACGCTGGTAATAGTCGAGCTTGACCGGCAAGATGGTCTCGACATAAGTCCGCTCCGGATCGGCGGCGCGGCCGAGGATCTCACTTTCCTCCTTGTACAGGATCGAGGCCAGGTCGGTGATGCCGGGTGCCACCGACAGCACGGTCGCGCGCACCGCCGGCGGGTAGCAATCGACATAGCGCGGCACTTCCGGGCGCGGGCCGACCAGGCTCATCGTTCCCTGCAACACATTGATCAGCTGGGGAAGTTCGTCCAGCTTGCTGCCGCGCAGGAAGCGTCCCGCGCGCGTGATGCGCGGATCGCGGCCGACCGTCAGCTGGCTGACGCCATGCCGGCTATCGGCCGGCTTTGCCGTCATGGTGCGAAACTTGAGAATGTCGAAGGGCACGCCATGGCGGCCGACGCGCTGCTGGCGAAACAGGACCGGCCCCGGCGAGTCGATGCGGATCCACAGTGCGACCAGCAGCAGGAGCGGCGCCAGGAGCAGCAGGCCGACGGCGGCGGCGAGCAGGTCGAACAGCCGTTTGCCGACTGGCTGGCGCTCACCCGCCCGCGTCCTCGTAGGGTTCTTCATGCCAGCAGCTCGCGCAAGGTGCGGATCACGCGTTCCTGGTCGGCGTCGCTCATCCTGGTGTACAGCGGCAGCGTGAGCATGCTGTCGAAGCAGGCTTCGGCCACCGGGAAGTGCTGCGGGGCCAGGTCGCAGGAATCGCGCCAGTAGGGGTGGCGATGTAGGGGAATGAAGTGCACGCTGGTGCCGATGCCGCGCTGCGACAGCGCGCCGATCAGGGCGTCGCGCCGCAGGGGCGCTTCGGGCGCCAGGCGCACCACGTACAAATGCCAGGCGTGCGTGCTGCCCTCGTCGGCGCGGTCCGGGCGGGCAGGCAGGCGCAGCGGCAGCCCGGCCAGGCCCTCGTCGTAGCGCCGCGCCAGCTGCTCGCGGCGGCGCGCGAAGCGGTCGATCTTGCGCAGCTGCTGGATGCCGATGGCGGCGGCGATGTCGGTGAGGTTGTACTTGAAGCCGGCGGCCACGACTTCGTAGAACCAGGCCGGGGTGCGCGACACGTAGCGGTTGAAGGCATCCTGGCTGATGCCGTGGATGCGCATCAGGCGCACGCGCCGGGCCAGGTCCGGGTCGCGCGTGACCACCATGCCGCCCTCGCCGGTGGTCATGGTCTTGTTGGCGTAGAAGCTGAATACCGTCGCATCGCTGTCGAGGGTGCCGACCAGGCGGCCGCGGTAGCGGGTGGGGAAGGCATGCGCCGCGTCCTCGATCACGCGCAGGCCATGGCGCCGCGCCAAAGCGAGCAGGGCGTCCATGTCGCAGGCCAGGCCGGCGTAATGGACCGGCATGATGGCACACGTGCGCGGCGTGATCGCGGCCGCGACCGCGTCGAGCGCGATATTCATGTGCTCGGGATCGACGTCGACCAGCACCGGCCGCGCGCCAAGGTAACGTACCACCTCGGCGGTGGCGGTGAAGGTCATGGTCGGCACGATGACTTCGTCGCCGGGGCCGATACCGAGCCCTTCCAGTGCCAGATGCAGGCCGGCGGTAGCGGAGTTGACGGCGATTGCATGCAGCTCTCCACCGCTGTGCGCGCCGCTGTCCGGCCCGATGCCAGCGCCCATGCCGGCGCTCAGGTAAGCCGCGAAATCGTGTTCGAATTGGCGTGCGGTCGGACCGGTCGTGACCCAGCCCGAACGCAGGCAGGCGACGACCGCATCGATTTCGGCCTCGTCGATGTCGGGCAGCGCGAAGGGCAGGAAAGTGTCGGCGGCGGATTCGGAGTGTTCTTGTTCAGCCATGGCGCGTGTCTCCAGCTAGTGCGGTTAGAAAGCGTTGTCCGAGGACCGGATAGGTGTGGTTGGCCAGGGCGAAAGCGCGGCCGCGCTGGCCGAGGGCGGCGCGTTCGCCGGGACCGAGGGCCAGCAGTGCCAGGATGCCGTCGGCCACCGCGCGCGGATCCTCGGGCGCCACGGTCAGCCCACAGCCGGCTTCCGCTACCGGATCATTGCCAGCCTCGACCGCGTGCAGGACGGGACGGGCCGCCATCATGTAATCGATCAGCTTGTTCGGCGAGATGCCGAAGCGGTACAGCGGCTGGCGGCGCCAGCCGATATACGCGAGGTCGGTGCGGCGCAGCAGGGCCGGTACCGTGGATTTGGGCACCGGATCGAAGAAGTGGAGGTTGGACAGCCCCAGTTCGGCGGCGCGGCGCAGCAGCGCGGGCTTGTCGGGGCCGGCGCCGACCAGGACGAAGGCGATCGGCTTGTCCCTCAGCAGTGCTGCTGCCTCGAGCAGCGTCCCAAGCGCATTCGCGAGACCGTGGGTGCCGGCGTAAGCGACCACGAACTTGCCGCGCATGCGCAATTCGTCGAGCGCGGCATCGAGCGCCGGCGGCAGCAGGGCGGTGATGCGATCGTGTGGGTGCTTTTGCACAGTATCCGGCTCGTGATTCGGGGCATGGTTCCGCCCGTGATTCGACGCAAGAATCGACGCTGGATTTGGTACTAGATGCGACCCATCAGCCGGTTCACGCTCCGGCTCCGTTCCGCGCTCGGCCTCGCTGTCCTGCCACTCCGCCGGATCGATGCCGTTCGGCACCAGGTGCAGCTTGTGCGGCGCCATGCCGTGGGCTTCCAGGTGTTCGCGCACCCTGGGCAGGATGGAAACGATGGCGTCGGCGTTGCGGCAGGCGAAGTCCTCGGCGGCCTGCATCAGCATGATGAAAGGATGCCAGCGCGAGTAGCCGCCCAGTTCCATCGGCGACAGGGGCCACAGGTCGTGCAGTTCGAACAGCAGGCGTGCACCGGCGCGGCGCGCGATGCGGCTGGCCGGCCAGATGTCGAGTGGATAGGTACTCGACGCGACCACGACATCCGGCTGGAGTGTCCTGGCCAGCATCTCGCTGTCGCGCCGCAGGCGCAGTACGAAGGCCAGCATGTTGCGCACGCGTCCGGCGCCGTTGCCGCGATAGGGCGGCGTCGCCAGCCAGGTGTAGTGGACGCCGTCGATGGTCTCTTCGAGGCGCGCCGCACCCCGCAACTGCGGCGCCAGGGTGCGGATGTGCGACTCCGAGGAGGCCACGATGTTCACGCGGTGTCCATGCCTTACCCATTCGCGCGCCAGGTAATACGGACGGTATTCCATCCCGTGACGCACCGAGCCGGCATAGTGATTGATCAGCAGGATGTTCATGTGTGCCACACCAGTTCCTCGGCCAGGCGCACCATGTTGCAGCGGGTGCTCTCGAGCCAGTTGGTTTCCCACTGCACCGGATGGGTCAGGAAACAGATGCGCATGTGCCGGCCGAGTGCCTCGAAGGGCGAGAGCGGGTAATAGAAGACCGGATAGGGCCGGTCACTGACGTACAGGTCGAAGTGGCGCAGCAGCTCCGTGTCGTAGGATTCGCATTCGATGCCGCAACGCTGGCGCAGTGCGGGATCGCGCAGCAACTCGTGGTTGATGACCTTGAGGCGGCGGTTGGCGAAATCGCCGTGGCTGGCCACCGTCGCCATCTGCATGCCGAGCGCCTCGCTGATCCGCATGAAGTTGCGCGCAAACAGCGCGCGGATTTCGGGGAAGCGCTCGCGCACCTCACAGCCGCGGCGCATCCGGTACTGTTTGGCGTAGGTCGCGACTTCCTCGTAGTGGTAACTGGCTTCGCTGCCGGCCGCTTCGATGTCGCGCATGAAACCGATGTCGAGGGTGCTGAGGCGAAAGTAATAACTTGCCCGGACTCCATGTTTGACTTCGAAGGCGAACATCTTGCGCGCGGTGCGCAGGTCGCTGTCGATATCGTGGCGATGTACCAGTGCCCGGACGGGACCGCCGTCTTCGCGTTGTACGGCACGGTAGAAATCGCGCACCGACATTTGCTGGTAGCCAGCCAGCTTGGCTTGCACCAGCAGCTTTTCGTACTCGGCCAGACGGGACGGCATCAGGTAATCCGAGTACAGGCGGTTGACAACTGGGCTGAGCAATTTTTTCATTGCAGGCTGTATTTCACGCGAAAGGGCTGGAAGCCGACGATCCGCTTGAATTGCTGGAGGCCGGGCTGGGCGCCGAAAAAAGTGTCGTACATCAGGTAGCGCACCTGTCTGCGCTCGATCAGGCGTGACGCGATCTCGACCACCAGCAAATGCATGATGCCGTCGTTGTTGCGCAGGCCCATGAGCTGGGAGAAGGCATCGAAGTTGCCGTAGTGGCCGACGTTGGCGTAGGCGACGACACGGCCGTCCGGATTGAGCACCCCGTAATAGCTGAAGTGCTTGCGCTGTTCGAACTGCGTGACCTTGTCCAGGTAATGCTGGTCCATGCGGCGTCCCTGGCGCACGTCGAGCGAGGTGTTGATCGCATGGATGTCGTCGACGTGGGCGTTGCGGTCGATTTCGCGGCACACGTAACCGCGCGTCCTGGCGCGCTTGGCGTGGTAGGCACCGCGGTTCTTGCCCTGGATGTCCTCGAGGTAGGCCGGCGTGTCGGCGAAGCGCCCCAGGTCGATCAGCGCCGCGCCCACGGTCTTGTTGCGGATGATCCTGTAGCGCGGATGCGGCATGGTGAAATAACGGTAGGTCTTGGTGATGTCCTGTGGGTCGATGCGCGAATCGAAGCAGAGGCTGGCAACGGGCAGCTTGAGGATCTCGCGCACGGTGTCGTAATGGCGGATGAGGGTGTTCATGGGTGTCGGAGTGGGCGCACGTCGGCTGCGGTGGTGGTGGGGGATGAAGCGGACGAGGCTGACGAAGCGGGTGGTGCCGCCGCGGTGCGCCCGGCGTGGGCGGGCAGCAAAGCCTCATACAGGCTGGCCAGCTTGCCGGCTTCCCCGCGCCAGTTGTAGCGTGTCTCGACGGCGCGCCGTCCGTTTTCGCCCATGCGCCGTGCCACCTGGGGATGCAGGCAGAAATGGTCGATGGCGGCGGCGATCGCGGCCGGGTTGCCGGGGTCGACGCAGACGCCGCACTGGTTGCCTTCGACGATGTCCTGCCACAGCGGAAAGCGCGAGGCGATCACCGGTAGTCCGGCCGCCATGTATTCGAACATCTTGACCGGCAGGGCATCCAGGTAGTTGGCCACCGGGTGCAGCGTGACCAGGCCGGCGACCGCGCGCCGCAGCGCCGCCTGCACCCCGCCGCGGTCGAGGTGGCCATGGGCGTCCACCCGTTTCCAGCCGGGGAAATGGGCGACTTCGCGCTCCAGCGCCGGTTCGGCGAAACTGCCGACCAGGGACAGGCGCGCCGGGGAACGCAGCAGTTCGCAGGCGCGCACCAGTTCGCGGATGCCGCGGATCGCGGAAATGCTGCCGACGTAGCAGACTTCGGCCACCTTGCCGTCCCAGTCCGGTGCGCCGTCGAACTCCTGCAGCATCGGGTAGTTGTTGACGTCGACGGTGTTCGGATGGATGCGCAGCAGCCGCTCGCGGATGTAGGGGGTGGCGGCCACCAGAGCGTCGAAGCGGTGGTAGGCGTACTCCTCGCAGGCGGCGAAGCCGGCCGAGAGCAGACGCCGCGACCAGTTGCCCAGGTAGGGCTTGGCCAGCAGCTGTACCGGCACGTCTTCGTGGGAATCGAAGATCACCACTTTGCCGAGGCGCTTCAGGCGCAGCCCGGCCGGAATCAGCTCCGGGTCATGCAAATGATAGAGGTCGGCGTCGAGTCGGCGCGCCGCCCGCAGCACGCGCCCGGTGGTGCGCAGCACGCGCCTGAACCGTCCCGGCAGGTAACCGGCATCGACGATCCGCACGCCGTTCACGTGCTCGTCGCCGCGGCCGTCGGCCACCACCAGGGTCACGGCGTGACCGAGTGCGGCCAGGCTGCGGCACTGCTTCACGAAGATGCGGGTGTCGTAGCGCGGGTGGACGGAGCTCAGGTGGACGATGTTGGCCATGGGCTGTCTCGCAAGCGGCATGCTCAGACCGGGGCAGCGAGCGCGTCGGCCGCGATGGACGCGCCCGGGGTGGCCGCTGCGCTGCCGTCGACTGCCGCCAGCAGTACCGCGCACACCCGGTCGATCTCGGCATCGGTCAGGTAGGGACCCATTGGCAGGCTCAACACCCGCTCGGCGAGCGCGCAGGCAAGCGGGCAGGGCGCGCCGGCTGACAGCCGTGCATAGGCCGGTTGCATATGGACCGGGACCGGATAGTGGACCGCGGTCGGGATGCCGGCTTCCTGCAGCGCGCTTTGCACCTCCGTGCGCCGGTCCACCAGCACGGTGTACTGGGCGTAGACGCTGCTGCGGTCGCTGCGCCGTCCCTTGCCGCAGCCAACCAGGCCGACCTTGCCGCGCAGGCGCGCGTCGTAACTGGCGGCGGCACGCTGGCGCTGCTGCAGTTCCCAGTCGAACAGCGGCAGCTTGGCCAGCACGATCGCGCATTGCAGGGTGTCCATGCGGCCGCCGACGCCGATGCGGGTGTGGACGTAGCGCCGGCTCTGGCCATGCACGCGAATTTCGCGCATCGCGCCGGCCAGCTCGTCGTCGCTGGTGAACAGGGCACCCCCGTCGCCATAGCAGCCCAGCGGCTTGCTGGGGAAGAAGCTGGTGCAGCCGATGGTCGACAGGTTGCCGCTGCGGCGGCCGCGGTACCAGGCGCCGAAACTCTGGGCGCCGTCCTCGATCACCGGCAGTCCGTGGCGCGCGGCGACGGCATTGATCTCGTCCATGTCGGCCGGCTGACCGAACAGCGACACCGGCATGATGGCCCGGGTCTTGCCCGTGATGCGGGCTTCGACCTGGTCGGCCGCGAGGTTGCAGGTGACCGGGTCGATGTCGACGAAGACCGGAACCGCGCCCAGCAGCACGATAACCTCGGCAGTGGCGATGAAGGTGAAGGGCGTGGTGATGACTTCGTCCCCGCGCCCGATGCCGAGCGCCATCAGGGCGATCAGCAGCCCCTCGGTGCCGGATGCAACCGTGATGCAGTGGCGTGCGCCGGTGTAGCGGGCCAGGGCCTCTTCGAGTTCCCGCACTTCCGGTCCCATGATGTACTGGCCATGGTCGAGGACGGTCTGGATGCGGCCGTTGATCAGCTCGCGCGAAGCCTGGTACTGCGACTTGAGGTCGATGAAATCCATGGTGTTCGGGTCCTGGAAAGTGGTTTCGGAAGCGATCGCTGGCAACAATCTGTGGAAACAAGGGTGGAGACGTTCAGGGCGCGGCAGACAGCAGCGTGCAGACGCCGTCGCGCAGCAGATAGCGGTCGCCGGTGTGCGGGCAGCGCGCTTCGCCGTCGCCGCCGCGCGGCAGCTCGAGGCGTTCGCCGAAGCGGCTGATCCAGCCGAGCTGGCGCGCCGGCACACCTGCCATGAGGGCGAAATCCGGGACGTCGCGCTTGACCACCGCGCCGGCGCCGATGAAGGCGTAGGCACCCACCGTCACGCCGCAGACGATGGTGGCATTGGCACCGATGCTGGCGCCGCGCCTCACCAGGGTGCGCCGGTATTCGTCCTTGCGCACGAATCCGGCGCGCGGATTGTAGACATTGGTAAACACCATGCTCGGCCCGCAGAACACCTCGTCCTCGAGGGTGACAGCGTCGTAGACCGACACATTGTTCTGGATCTTGACCCGGTCGCCGATGAGGACGTCATTGCCCACGAAGACGTTCTGGCCGAGCGAGCAGGCGGCGCCGATGCGGGCGCCCGCGCACACGTGCGAGAAGTGCCATACGCGGGTGCCTGCGCCAAGCACGGCACCGGCATCGACGATGGCGCTGGGGTGGATGGGTTGGTGATCGTTGAAAGCCATCTCAATACTCCAGAGGCAGGGCGACACGCTTGCCGTCACGCGCCGACATGTAGGCGGCGACCAGCACTTCGAGCGACTTCAGGCCTTCGCGGCCGTCGGTTTCCGGCTCGGCCTCGCCGCGCAGCACCTTGAGGACGTTGTCGTAGTAGAGCGGGTGGCCGAAGCCGTACACCGAGGTGGTCTGGTAACTGGCATCGGCCACGCGCGCGTCGTCCGGATCGGGTGTGGCGAATTCCCACTGCTGGATCTGGTTGACGGCGACGCCGCCGATGCGCACGGTGCCGTGCTCGCCGAGTATGGTGATCGAGCCCTCGAGGTTACGCGGGTAGGTCAGCATGGTGACGTTCATCGAACCGAGTGCGCCGTTGCGCCAGCGCAGGCTGATGACACCGGTGTCCTCGACCTCGATGTCGCGCGCCAGTGTGGCCGTGTAGGCTTGCAGGCTTTCCACCGGGCCCACGATCCAGTCGATCAAGTCGACGTAGTGGCTGGCCTGGTTCATGAAGGCACCGCCGTCGAATTCCCAGGTGCCGCGCCAGGCGGCGCTGTCGTAATACTCGGGCGGCCTGGTCCAGAATACGTTCAGATTGACCATGTAGATGCGGCCGAAGCGCTTTTTCTCGACCGCGCTCTTGAGCAGCTGCAGGGTCGCATTGCGGCGGTTCTGCTTGACCACGAACAGGCGCACGCCGGCGGCATCGGCGGCGGCGACCATGCGCTTGCCGTCTTCCCAGCGCGTGGCCATCGGCTTTTCGGTGATCACATGGCGGCCGGCGGCGGCGATGCGGATCGCCTGTTCCGGATGCAGGCCCGAGGGTGTGGTGACGATGAAGGCGTCGGCTTCGCATTCCTTCAGCATGTCATCCAGGCTGGCATAGCCGCGGGCGCCGGTGGCGCCGACCGCGCGGTCGAGGGCGCGCGGGTCGACGTCGCACACGGCGGCCAGCTCGGCCCGCTCATGGTGCTGGCGCAGGGCGTCGAAATGGTTGTTGGCGATGCGTCCGCAGCCGACCAGCGCGAAGCGGATCTTGCGGCCCAGGATGGGGGCGGGGTAGTGGCGCATGGTCAGTGTCCTCTAGCGTCTTCAGGCTTTCACCACGTTCGGCAGCGGCGTCAGATAGACGCCGCGGGTATCGACGATCAGCGGCGCATACTGCCGGATCAGCTCGTAATCGAAGGCGCTGTGCGCGGTGGCCAGCAGCACCAGGTCATAGGAGGCGAGGGTGCGCGCGTCCAGTTCCACGCTCTTGAGGTCGAAGCGGTGTTCGCGCATGCGCGGGAACACCGGCACGTGCGGATCGGCGTAGTCGACCACGGCGCCTTTCTCGCGCAGGATTTCCATCAGCTCGACCGAGGGCGATTCGCGCATGTCCTCGACATCCTTCTTATAGGCGATGCCGAGTACCAGCACGCGGCTTCCCATCACCGACTTGCCGCGCAGGTTGAGGGCATCGGTGACCTTGCCGATCACCCAGTGCGGCATGTCGCTGTTGATCTCGCCGGCCAGCTCGATGAAGCGGGTGTGCAGGCCGAATTCGCGCGCCTTCCAGGTAAGGTAGAAGGGGTCGATCGGGATGCAGTGGCCGCCCAGGCCGGGGCCGGGGTAATAGGGTGTGAAGCCGAAGGGCTTGGTGGCCGCGGCGCGGATCACTTCGTGAATGTCGATGTTCATGCGGTCGGCGATGACCTTCATTTCGTTCACCAGGCCGATGTTGACGGCGCGGTGGATGTTTTCCAGCAGCTTCGTCAGCTCGGCCGCGCGGGTCGAGCTGACCGGCACCACGCGGTCGATGGCCGGGCTGTACAGGGCAACGCCGGCTTCCAGGCAGGCCGGGGTGACGCCGCCGCAGACCTTGGGGATGGTGCGGGTGTGGAAGTCCGGATTGCCCGGGTCTTCGCGCTCGGGCGAGAACACCAGGAAGGTGTCCTGTCCGACCACGAAGCCGCGCGATTCCAGGCGCGGCTTGAGTTCCTCGTCCGTGGTGCCGGGATAGGTAGTGCTTTCCAGCGACAGCACCTGGCCGGGGCGCATGAAAGGCAGGAGAGCGTCGGTGGTGTCCAGCACGAAGGAGAGATCGGGTTCGCGGTAGGCGTTGAGCGGCGTCGGCACGCAGATGACGAGGGCGTCCGGCTCGCCGGCCCGGGTGAAATCGGTGGTGGCTTCGAAACCACGCTCGCGCGCCGCCGCGATGTCGGCGCCGGCGATGTGGCGCATATAGCTTTCGCCGCGGTTCAGACGCTCGACCTTGGCGGCGTCGATGTCGATCCCGAGGACGCGGAAGCCGGCCTCCGCATAGCGCAGCGTCAGGGGAAGGCCGACGTAGCCGAGGCCGATGATGCCGATGATGGCGGTGCGGTCGCGCAGCTTGCTGGTGAGCTGTTCGAGATGGGCCGGTTTACTGTCGTCACGCATGGGTTTCCTCGCGAATCGGTGAATGGTCGGGGCGATGCAACTGCTGTTCACTACTTGTCAGGGATGTGGATGAAGCGCTCCAGGCGCCAGCTAGATACGGAAAGGCACGAATTTCTTGATCAGCGCCAGGCGCGCGGGCTCGCCGTCGAGGGCGTCCGGGAGCGGCACCACCGCAGGCAGGCCGGAGGACAGGCCCGTGGGCATGCTTGCAGGCGCGCTCGCAGGTGCGCCGGCCGCCGGCTGCGGGTTGTATTCGGTGACGATGGCCTTGACCATCGATTCGATCATGGCGCGCTCGTGGGTCTCGCATGCCATCATCAGGCAGGTGATGAAGGTGTCGAGCACGGCGGGACGCAGGGCGTTTTCCTTCATGCGCATGATGCGCGGGTGCTCGCTCGGGAACACGACGCCGTCGGTAAGCAGTTCCTCGTGCAGTTTTTCGCCGGGGAACAGGCCGACGTAGCGGATCTCGATGTCGCCGCCCGTATGCTGCGGCGTCTTTTCGGTGAGCCCGGACAGGGCGATCAGGGTGCGTGCCAGGTCGACGATCCTGACCGGCTCGCCCATGTCGAGCACGAACACGTCGCCGCCCTTGGCCATGGCGCCGGCCTGGATCACCAGCTGCGCGGCTTCCGGGATCAGCATGAAGTAGCGCGACACGTCGGGATGTGTGATGGTGAGCGGGCCGCCGCGCGCGATCTGGCGCTGGAACAGCGGAATCACGGAGCCTGAGGAACCCAGCACATTGCCGAAGCGGACCATGCAGAAGGTTGTCCGGCTGTCGTGCCGCGCCGCCGCGGCCTGGAAGATCAGTTCGGCGATGCGCTTGCTGGCGCCCATCACGTTGGTCGGACGCACCGCCTTGTCGCTCGAGATCAGCACGCAGGTCTCGACGCCGTGCTTGGCGGCCTGGGTGGCGATGACCTGGGCGCCGACGACGTTGTTGCGCAAGCCTTCGACGATATTGGATTCGACCAGCGGCACGTGCTTGTAGGCGGCCGCATGGTAGATCGTGTCGACTGCGCCATCACGCAGGATGCGCTCGACCAGTTCGGCATTGCAGACCGAGCCCAGGTGGGCGTCGATCGGGATGTCCGGGAAGCGGGTGCCGAGTTCCTGGCGGATCGTGTATAGCGCAAATTCGGAGTGGTCGAGCAGGTGCAGGCGGCCCGGCGCGAGCGTCACGATCTGGCGGCACAGTTCGCTGCCGATGGAGCCGCCGGCGCCGGTGACCAGCACGGTCTTGCCGCGCACGCAGCGGGCAAACAGGTCGAGGCGCGGCGGCACCGGCAGGCGCCCGAGCAGGTCTTCGAACTTGAGGTCGCGGATGCTGTCGCGCGGCGTGACCTTGTCGTCGGCCAGGTCCACCAGGCGGCTCAGGATGCGGGTGCTGACACCCGCGACCGACAGGTGTTGGGTGATGTCGCGCAGGCGTTCGGGCGAGACCGAGGGCAGCGCAATCACGATCGAGCGCACGCGCAGCGCGGTGACGATCTCGGCCAGGCGGTCGGTGTGGAAAACGCGCAGGCCGTTGATGTTGCGTTCGCTGAGCGCGTGCTTGTCGTCGAAGAAGCAGACTGGGCGGTATTCCTCGGTGCCGCGCATGGCTTGCGCCAGCCTTGCGCCGGCCTCGCCGGCGCCGTAGATGGCAACCACTTCGGTCATACCCCGGTCGGGGCCGTTATGGTTGCGCAGGAAATTGCGCATGCTGATGCGCGAAGCGACGACATAGGAAAACACGATGAACCAGTAGATCGCCAGCGCACTGCGCGGGAAGCTTTCCTCGTTGATCGCGAACATGACCACATACGCGCACAGGATCGCCACCGCCAATGACAGGCCGGTGACGCTGAGCAGGCGCTGGTCGATGAAGCGGATGACAGCGCGGTAGAGGTCGGACACGGAAAACGCCGCAATCGTGACCACCGCCACCAGCACATACGATGCCGGGCCGAAGTGGGCAGCCAGTTTCAAATCCCCACCGCGCAGCAACATCGCAATCAGAAAACAGAACGGCAATGCGATCAGATCTGCCGTGACCATCAGCGCGATTTTCGCTCTCCGATGCAGCGAAACCATTTTCGAGCAAAACCGATTCATGACGCCGTGTATTGTGTTAGGCATGATTCTGAAATACCGCATAGGGTTTCGAAGTTATCCTTTTGTTTTCTGGGGATGTCGTAAGTAGATGAATTGAAAGGAATAATATTTTTAGCGAAAGAAACGAAAATATTTGCGGTGTGAAAATAGCCACCGTTTAGATTGTGAATTGCTGAGTAAGTTTATTATCCGGGCGCATAAGAATAGGGGGCTTGACCATGCTCAACCGCCAGAATGGAATTAATTTATTCTCCTATTAAGATGGAATTGGGAAATTTATTTTTGGAATCAATTTTTCTTCGACACGAGAGGGATGGATATGCGGGACGGCGGCAAATACCGTGCGCAAGCGCAGAAGCGATGGATGGAGGCCCGACATTTTTCGGGCCAGCCACGGCTTTTGTAGGACGGCATCCCGACCAACCGCCCAGTGTGCGACAGCTAACGGTGAACGTTCGTTCGCTTCGCATAAGATGAAGTCGTTGAGTGAGGCGCCAGCGGGATGTACGGTAGATTCGCAGGCACCAACTACCTCAACAGGTCAGCCGGTCGCCTCGAGGATCGGCACCAATTTCCATGCCGGCGTCCAACTCGGTATCCGATGACGCCGGCCTGACAGGAAGCGGAGGGTTGTCCATGTCAATGCCAACGGCGAGTCATCCACCCAAGCACCTGGTGCGCGAGTATCTTGAGCGTCGCGCCCGGGATACCCAGCCACCGCCGCCGCCGGAAGAAGTGCGGCGCCAACTGGGCTGGGGCATGCTGATGACGGCCGACGACAAGGCAGGCGCTCCCGCCACCTGAATGCCGCACCGTTTCCCGCGCCGTCCGCAGCAGCGCGACGGCGCCTTACCAGCACTATCGACACATCGAAGGAGAAGCCCATGACCGCCAAGATCGGTAACAAGAACATCGCCCAGCACCGCGGCAAGAAGGAACGCCTGGAAATCCGCAAGACCAATATCGCGCGCGAAGCCGTGCGCCAGGCCGAAGCCCGCGCCAAGTACCGCAACCAGGCCAAGGGCCAGTCGGCACGCGTGCAGGACGCCGCCGCAGCCTGATATCCCCTTCCGGCTCACCCGCTCCAGGCCCGCCCGTCAATCCGGCGGGCTTTTTTGCGTCCATCGCCAGGACGCCCTGCATGGCTGGCGGCGCCAATCACGGGCTGCGCTGCGCCATTCGCCGAAAAGCGCTTCCACTTGGCAGCGTGAGTCCGGTATCTTGTCGTCATCCCGATAACTGGAGTTGACATGCAAAGCGAAGCTTCCTACCACTTGCGGCGCCAGGTCCTGTGGGGCCTGCTGCTGGTCGGCCTCGGCCTGGCCTTCCTGCTGGACCAGATGAACATCGTCGAGATCGAGAGCCTGTGGCATTACGCGCCGCTGCTGCTGGTCGTCATCGGCATCAACCAGACCATCGGCTATCCCAGCGGACGCGAGTTCGCCAACGGCCTGTGGACGGTGTTCATCGGCCTGTGGCTGTTCGCCGTGCTGGAAGGCTTGTTCGGCCTGACTTTCCGCAACAGTTGGCCGCTGTTCATCATCATCAGCGGCATCACGATGGCAGTGCGGCCGATCGCGGAACGCAAATTCGGCAAGGTCAAGCGCGACGGAGGCAATGGGCATGGACACTGACAACGGACGCGCTTCGAGCCAGGTCATCCTCGGGCTGCTGGTGATCGGCATGGGGGTGCTGTTCCTGCTCGATAACCTCGGCATCATCGATTTTCGCCATGCGATCGGCTTCTGGCCGCTCGCCTTCATCGTCGCCGGGGTGCTCACCCTGAGCGGCGGCGGGCCACGCAGCGGCACCTGGATGGGTGTGGTGCTGGTTGGCGTCGGCGTGCTGATGATCCTGGGCCGGATCGGCTACCTGTTCGTCGACTGGGGCACGCTGTGGCCGCTGGCATTGATCGCACTCGGCGGCCTGATCCTCTATCGGACGGTCGGGCCGGGGCGGGCGGTGCGTCCAGGGGTCGAGCGCGGCGCCGACAACGTGGTCGACATCACCGCCATCCTGGGCGGCTTCGAACGGCGCGTCGGCAGCCCGGATTTCCGAGGCGGCGAGATCACCGCGATCCTGGGCGGCTGCGCCCTCGACCTGCGCGAGTCGGCGATCCTGAAGGAGGCGGTGATCAACGTGTTTTCCATCTGGGGCGGCATCAACATCCAGGTGCCGCCGGACTGGGACGTGGTCTTGAACGGCACACCGATCATGGGCAGCTTTTCCCAGCAAACCCTGCCCTTGCAGAACAAGACCAGCCGCTTGGTGATCACGGGCTACGCCATCATGGGCGGCGTCGAGGTCCGCAACTGACTGGAGGTCAGTCGCAGCGGCTAGGTGCGGGTCAGGGAATTGATCTGCCAGCGCCGGCTTGTGGGGTGTCGCCGCTGACGTCGACATCCCACCATTGCGGCAGCAGTCCCAGCACATCGGGCCGCGCGAAACGGTCGTCGATCAGCCACACCGTGCCGCGGTCCTGCTCGGTGCGGATCACGCGCCCGGCCGCCTGCACCACCTTTTGCAGGCCGGGATACAGATAGGTGTAGTCGTAGCCGGCGCCAAACATCGCCTGCATGCGCTCGCGCAGCTGCTCATTGACGGGATTGAGCTGGGGCAGGCCGAGAGTGGCGACGAAGGCGCCGATCAGGCGCGCGCCGGGCAGGTCGACCCCTTCGCCGAAGGACCCGCCCAGCACCGCGAAGCCGATCCCGCGTCCCTCGGGCGTGAAGCGCGCCAGGAAGGCGGCGCGGTCCGCTTCGCTCATGCGGCGCGACTGGCGCCAGGTCGGGATGTCCGGATGCGCCGCCTCGAAGGCGTCGGCGGCCTGCTGCAGGTAGTCGAAGCTGCTGAAGAAGGCCAGGTAGTTGCCGGGTGCCTCAGCGTACTGGCGCGCCATCAGCGCCGCGATCGGCGCCAGCGAGGCCTTGCGGTGCTGGTAGCGGGTCGAGATCGCGCGCGCCACGTGCACCTGCAGCTGGTGGGCGTGGAAGGGCGAGTCGACATCGATCCAGACGGTGTCCGCAGGCATGCCGAGCAAGTCGGCGAAATAATGCCAGGGCCCGAGCGTGGCCGAAAACAGGGTGGTGGAGTGGGCGAAACCGAAGCGCGGCGCCAGGAAGGGCGCGGGCACCACGTTGCGGATGCAGAGCACGGTGTCGCGCTCGTCGACCCGGGTCAGATCGAGGATGGAGTGGTCGCCGAAGGATTCGGCCAGACGCTGGAATTGCAGCATGCCGAAGTAGAACTCCTGCAGCGCCGGGTCGAGCGGTACCGGTACCGCAGCGAGGTGCTCGGTGATCGCGCTGGCGGCGTTCTGCAGCGCGTTCACCAGCTTGTCCGGCACGCCTTCCAGCACCTGGTAGGGCAGGGGCGCGCCCTTGCTGGCATCCAGCCAGGCACGCCCGATCTTTTCCAGCGGCTTGAGGAGGCTCGGCGGCGCAACCGCGCGGGCGGCGCGCAGGGCCGCGCGCTCCAGCGTCGCGCTGTACATGGCGCGCGCGCGCGACACCAGGTTGTGCGCCTCGTCGGCCAGCACGCTGGTCTTCCAGCCGTTGGCCAGGGCCAGCGCGTACAGCATGGCGCCGCCGTCGAACCAGTAATTGTAGTCGCCGACGATGACGTCGCTCCAGCGCGCCATTTCGCTGCCCAGGTAATACGGACAAACCTCGTGCGCCAGGCCGATCTCGCGCAGGGTGGCGCGGTCGAGCAGGGGACTGTCGGCGGACTGCGCGGTGGCTGCTGCTGCGGCGCGCGCTGCCGGCAGGCGGTCGTAGAAGCCCTTGGCCAGCGGGCAGGCGTCGCCATGGCAGGCCTTGTCCGGATGCTCGCAGGCCTTGTCGCGCGCGGTCAGCTCCATGATGCGCAAGGGGAGGCTGCCGCCGGCCTTGAGGGTGGCGGCGGCGTCCAGCGCCAGTTGGCGCCCAGGTGTTTTCGCCGCCAGGAACACGATCTTGTCGAGCCCTTCGCGCGGCGCCGCCTTGAGCACCGGGAACAGGGTGCCGACGGTCTTGCCGATGCCGGTCGGCGCCTGGGCCAGCAGGCTGCGCTTGCCGGCATTCGCGCGGAAGATGGCTTCGGCGAGCTGGCGCTGGCCGGGACGGAAGTCGGCGTGCGGGAAGCGCAAGGACGCCAGGGCCGTGTCACGCGCGGCGCGGTGCGCCATCTCCAGCTCGGCCCAGGCCAGGAAGCGGCCGCAGTGTTCTTCGAAATGGGCGGCCAGTTCGGCGCTCGACCTGGTCTCGCGCAGCACGGTCTCGTGCTGGGTGCCGATGTCGAAATACACCAGCGCCAGGTTGACCCGGTCGATGCCGAGCTGCCGGCACAGCAGGTGGCCGTACACGCGCAGCTGGGCCCAGTGCAGGTGGCGGTGGTTCTCCGGGATGCTGGTGAACTGGCCGCGGAAGGTCTTGACCTCCTCGATCAGGTTCTGGTCGGGGTCGTAGCCGTCGGCGCGGCCGCGCACGTGCAGCGGTCCGAAATCGCCTTCCAGGCTGACTTCGGCGCGGTAATTGCCGCCTTCGCGCCGCGCCGCCACCACCGCGTGCCCCTGGATGCCTTCCTGGGCGGTGGGTGAGGGGGTGAAGCGCAGGTCGAGGTCGCCCTGCTTGGCCGTGAACTCGCACATCGCGCGCACCGCCACGGTGTAGCCGGCGGCGCTCATGCCGCTTCAGGCTCCTGTTGTTGCACGTCCTGCTCCGTCCATTGCAGGTAGCAGACGGTGAGCGGCATGCCGTGCGCCGCGCAGTACTCGATCCAGCGCAGCTGGTTGTCCTGCAGGCGGTCGCCGGGGCCTTTCACTTCCACCATGTTGTAGCGGGCCTCGTCCGGCCAGAACTGGATCAGGTCGGGGAAGCCGGTGCGGTTGTCGCGCACGTCCTGCAGGATGCGCTGGCACCACAGCTTGAGGTGGGCGGCCGGGATGCAGTCGAGCGCCAATTCGATGATCGGCCAATCCAGGTAGTCCCAGGACACGAAGGGCGATTGCAGGCCGGCTTTCTGTTCCCAGGTGGCGCGCATGGCGGCGCGGTAGCTGCCGTCGTCCAGGCGCGCCAGGCAGGCGTCGAATTCGCGGCGGCGGCGTTGGTGGAAGTCGGCGCTGTACAGGTCGGCCGGGCCGCGGTGGAAGGGGTGGAAGAAGGCACCCGGGATGGCTGCGAACACGGCCGGCCAGCACAGCAGGCCGAACAGGGTGTTGGCGAGGGTGTTCTCGACGTAGAACACCGGCGCCGCCTCGGTGCGCAGGTGTTCCAGCACGATACCTTCGACACGCCACTCGCCGCCCGGCCGCGCCAGGCTGAGGTCGAGGCGGGTTACCGGGGCCGCGCGCCGCGGCGCGCCCTTCGGGTGGCCGAGTTTGCGCGCGAGGCGCGGGCCGATGCGCAGCAGGTGCTGGCGTTCGGCCTCGTTCTCCGGCGCCGCGTCGGCCTGTTCGAACAGGGCGTAGGCCTGGTCGAACTTCTCGTGCTTTTCCAGCACCCGGATGGCGCGGCCGCGCGCGCCCGGGTAGCGGCATTCGGCGTACACGCCATGCGCCTGTTCCCAGTCCTTGTCTTTCTCCAGTTGCTGGCCGAGCTGGAACAGCAGGCGCTCGCGGCGGCTTTCGAGCCAGTCGTTCTCGAAGGCGTGCGGCGGCAGCGCGCGCACTGCCTGCAAGACCTCGAGCGCAGGCTCCTCGGCGTAATAGCGTTCCTTGCAGACGTGCAGCTGCAAATAGTGGTCGATATCGGCGCGGCTGCGGAAACCGCGCGAGGCGGGCGAAAACTCGACCTGCTCGTAGCGGAACAGGCCCAGGTCGGACAGCACGAATTCGGTCCAGTCCTGGCTCAGGTTACCGAAGAAGAGCAGGCGCAGGCGGTCGCACAGCGGCTTGAGCAGGATGGCGAAGACGGTATCGCTGCAGCCCTGGAACCAGGCCGAAAAGGCGCGCGCATCGCCGCAGCTTTCGCGCAAGGCTTCCAGCTGCTCGCTCTTGCGCGCCTGGCGCTGCTGCGATGGGAGCTGGAAGGCCTGGGCGATCTCGGGCTTGGACAGCAGGTCGAACACGTCATCCAGCGAGATCACCGGATCGACGGCGATCCAGCCGGTGGGCAGCAGCGCGCGCGCCGCTTCCACCGGGCAGCCGATCTCTGCATAGCTGAGTTTGCTGGCGCGGAACAGCGCGCCCTTGCGCATGACCATGCGCACGAACAGCGCACGCGCGGCCTGCGGCAAGGTGGGGAAGCGCTCGATGAAATCGCGCTCCGCGGTGTCGAGCAGGTCGGCATAGCGCTCGGCGATCCAGTCCAGCACACGCTGGAAGTTATCCAGGTAATAAAACTCGTTTTCCAGAACCCTGATCATCGCCGCCATGCTGATACCTGTGAATCGCCCGCCAACCGCCAACTGTAGTTTTGTACAGTATAGCGGCGTGGCTTTCCACAACCCAGCGTTTTTTCGGCGCGTTTGTAACAGGCGCGCCACATTCGTGGCTGCCTGCGGGTTTCTATTGACGCTTCGTCATCGTTGCCGGGCAGGGCTGCTCGCCGCAGTCCGGACCATCCTTCAGTTCGCCGCGCTTGTTCACATGCTGGATGATGGCCGAGATCAGGGCAACGTCGTTGTCGATGCCGGCCGCTGTGTTTCCCTGCTTCGCCGGGATGGCGCCGCGCCGATGGTGCTGGATGACGGCCGGGCGCTGCGCAATGGCCGTCCTGGCTGCGGTTTTGGCGGCCGACTTGGCAGCCGGACCTGGCGTAGGGACCGGCGCCGGCTTCGACGCCTGCCGGGGCGTGGCGTGGACGGCCAACGGCGCGGCGGCGGACGGAACGGCCGCTGCAATCGGCGGACGCGTCACCGTGGCGAGGCGCTCCTCGCGCAGCGCCGGCTCGTCGGGATGGAAACGTGGCGGTGGCGCCACATCGTCTGGCGCCGCCGATTCGACGATCGCGGCGCCCCGGACTGAGGGCGCAGCAACCCGCAGGGCGGGGTTCGGCAGCATATCGTCCGGCGCATCCACGGGCGTGCCCGAGGCGCCCTCGAGTGTGGCGTGCACGGCGCGCCCCTCGAAGCCGCCACCGATCGGATCGTGCAGGAGCCAGGCCAGCCCGCCCAGCAGGGCGCAGCTCACGATACCGGCGCCGCCAACCCAGGCAATGCGCGGCCAAGCCAGGATGCGCCTGGACAGCGGCCTGCCCGATTGGCCATCGAGCATGGCCAGGATATTGATCTCGCCGCTGGCGCGGCGCGATGACGACATCAGGTTGGGACGCCTGGAGCCGGTTTGATTTTCATCTGTAGGGCGCACCGTGTTACTCCTAAGATTTGAACACTAGTTCCAATTAGAAACAAACCGGAGAAACAGATGCTGATATTCATCGCATTGCTGTACTTTTTCCTGGCATGCAGCCTGATCTGGCTGGCCATGTTCCCGGCTGGGCGCGCGTCCGTCCTGCAATTGCTGGGATCGCTGCAGCGGCGCCTGCTGTGGCGCGCCGGCGCGCTCGGCCGCTCCGGTGGGGCGGCGGTCGGCGCCGGCTGGTCCGGCACCCGCGGTCAGATCCGCAGCTGGCGCGGGCTGTTGCGGCGCCACTGGGCGTTTTGCGCGATCGGCTTGCCGCTGATCCTGATCCCGACCCTGCTGGCATTATTGATGCGCAAACCGGACATGTTGCCCGGTTACGAGCCGGTCGAGACCGTGGTCGACGTCCAGGTCGCGGCCCTCCTCAAGGGCGAACAGCTGGTGCCCCCGGCCGCGCTGCCGCCGCTGGCTTTCGGTACCCGCGAAGTCGAGCTGGTGCGGCCGATGCTGGTGAACGCCAGCCGCAACTGGGGCTTGCTGCATCCCGACTATAGCCAGCGCCTGCTGCTTGCCTTCAAGATCATGAAGGAAAAACATGGCTATGAGATGGCCTTGCTCGAGGGCTACCGCAGCCCGGCGCGCCAGGATGCGCTGGCGCAAATGGGCAGCGCGGTGACCAATGCGCGTGCTTTCCAGAGCTGGCACCAGTATGGCCTGGCGGCCGATTGCGCCTTCTGGCGGGACGGCAAGCTGGTGATTTCGGAAAAAGACCCCTGGGCAATGCGCGGCTACCAGTTATATGGCGAGGTTGCCGAATCGCTGGGCCTGACCTGGGGCGGACGCTGGACCATGATGGATTTTGGCCACACCGAGTTGCGTTTGCGCGGGGTAATGCGGCGCTGATCCTGAAGGCGGTCCCCCTCGGGCGATCGGTTGTGCATGTTTTTAAGCCATTGTTTCAGGTCAAATTTTCGCGCAGGAAATGGTGCCAGTATTGCCTGTGGCATTCATCAACTTTCCGAGCGAACCCCTATGTCCCGACTCTGGCAGTTCCTCACCAACAGGCGCGTAGTGGCCGTCATTGGCCTGACGGTCTTCGCGGCTGTTCTCTTCCTGGGGGCGGAAACCCTCGAAATCGCAGCACTCTGGGCCGTGCTGGCCGGCTTGCTGCTGCTGGCCGCCTGGGGCGCCTGGTGGCTGTTGCGCGTGCGCCGGACCCGGCGCCTGGCGGCCGAGCTGAGCGCAGCGATCGCGCCCTCGTCGCTGGAGGACGACAAGAACCAGGCGCTGCGCAAGGATGCGGCCGTGCTGCGCAAGGGCATGCAGGAGGCGATCAACACGATCAAGACCTCCAAGCTGGGCCTCACGCGCGGCGCGGCGGCGCTCTACGAGCTGCCCTGGTACATGATCATCGGGAATCCGGCGGCCGGGAAAAGCAGCGCGATCAAGCATTCCGGCCTGACCTTCCCCATCCCCGGCAGCAAGGCGGTGCAGGGCGTGGGCGGCACCCGCAATTGCGACTGGTTCTTCACCACCGACGGCATCCTGCTCGACACCGCCGGGCGCTATTCGGTGCACGAGGCCGATCGCGCCGAGTGGTTCAGCTTCCTCGACCTGCTCAAGAAGCACCGCGCACGCGCGCCCATCAACGGCATCCTGGTCGCGGTCAGCGTGGCCGAGCTGGCGGGCGGCTCGCCGGAAGCCTCGATCGAACTGGCCAAGAGCCTGCGCACCCGGGTGCAGGAACTGACCGAGCGCCTGGGTGTGTATGCGCCGGTGTACGTGATCTTCACCAAGGCCGACCTGATCGCCGGCTTCGCCGATTTCTTCCACGGCAGCGAACGCGGCGAACGCGAGCGCGTGTGGGGCGCGACCCTGCGCTACAACCGGCGCAGCTCGCCGCAGGACGTGCTGGCCTTCTTCGACCAGCATTTCGACGAGCTGCACGACGGCTTGAAGGAAATGAGCCTGGCCAGCATGGCGGCCAACCGCAGCATGGCGATGCGGCCCGGGGTGTTCACCTTCCCGCTGGAATTCGCGACCCTGCGGCCGCAGCTGCGCGCCTTCCTGGCCACGCTGTTCGAGGAAAACACCTGGCAGTTCAAGCCGGTGTTCCGCGGCTTTTATTTCACCAGCGCGCTGCAGGAAGGCGCGGTCGACAACCTGGCGTCACGCCGGGTCGCCAGCCGTTTCGACTTGCGCCTGCACGAGCAGAAGGGCGCTGCGAGGGGGGAAGTAAAAGGCGAGGCGGCAGGTGAGCAAAGCGGCTACTTCCTGCTCGAGCTGTTCCGCAAGGTGATCTTCGCCGACCGCGACCTGGTCAAGCGCTACACCAGTCCGTCCAGCACGCGCCTGAAATACGGCGCCTTCTTCGCCGCCACCATCGTGCTCGGCTGCGCACTGGGCGGCTGGAGCTGGTCGTATATGGGCAACCGCCAATTGGTGGCCAATGTCCAGGCCGACCTCGACAAGGTCGCCAAGCTGCAGGCCAGGCGCAGCGACCTGCAGTCGCGCATGGAGGGGCTCGAGATCCTGCAGGACCGCATCGAGCAGCTGGATAAATACAAGGCCGGGCGGCCCTGGGCGCTGTCCTTCGGCCTGTACCAGGGCCAGGCGGTCGAGCGCAAGCTGCGCGACGAATATTTCGCCGGCGTGCGCGAGGTGATGGTGCTGCCGGTCGCGGGCGCGATCGAAGCCCTGCTGACGGAAACCAATGCCAATGCGGCCCAGCTCGACCCCAACGCCAAGGCAGCGCCGGCGGCGCGCCCCGGCCAGCCCTACCAGGACGCATCGCCGACCAACGTTGGCGACGCCTACAATGCGCTGAAGACCTATCTGATGCTGGCCGATAAAAGCCATGCCGAGCCGGGCCACCTCAACGACCAGCTGACCCGCTTCTGGCGCGGCTGGCTGGCGGCCAACCGCGGCGCCATGACGCACGAGCAGACCATCCGCAGCGCCGAGCGCTTGCTGACCTTCGTGCTGGCCCACGTCGACGACCAGGCCTGGCCGCAGATCACGCCGAAACTCAGCCTGCTCGACACCGCCCGTGAAAACCTGCGCCGCGTGGTGCGCGGCACGCCGGCGCGCGAGCGCGTGTATGCCGACATCCGCACCCGCGCCGCCACCCGCTTCCCGGCGGTGACGGTGGCGCGCATCGTCGGCGAGCAAGACCAGGCACTGGTGGTCGGCAGCTACGCCGTCAGCGGCGCCTTCACCCGCGACGCCTGGGAAAAATACATCCAGGGCGCGGTCCGCGACGCCTCCAACCGCGAGCTGCAAAGCACCGACTGGGTGCTCAAGACGGTGGCCAAGGACGACCTGACGCTGGAAGGCAGCCCGGAGCAGATCCAGAAAACCCTGGTCGACCTCTACAAGACGGACTATGCGAAGGAGTGGGCCAGGTTCATGCAGGGCATCACCATCGCCGAGCTGAATGGCTTCGAGGGCAGTGTCCAGGCCATGAACCGCCTGGGCGACCCCCAGGCCTCGCCACTCGCCAAGCTGCTCAAGACCGTGTACGAGCAGACCGCCTGGGACGATCCGACGCAGGCGCGGGTGGTCTCCAGCCAGGTCAAGCGCGGGCTGATGGGCTGGTTCCGCGAAGTGGTGCTGCGCCAGGCGCCGAGCGAAGCGCGCCAGGTGGCGGATGCAATGGGACCCTTGCCGGCCGCCGGCGTCCAGGCGGCCGGCCCGATCGGGCGCGAGTTCGCCGGCGTGGCGCGCCTGGTCGGCGTCAAGGAAAAGGATGCGTCGCTGATGACCGGCTACCTCGACGCCTTGTCGAAGCTGCGCAGCCGCCTGAACGGTTTGAAGAACCAGGGCGACCCCGGGCCCGGCGCCAAGCAGCTGATGCAGCAGACCCTGGAGGGCAACGGTTCGGAACTGGCCGATGCCCTGAAATACGTCGACGAGCAGATGCTGACCGGGATGAGCGATTCGCAAAGGCAGATGCTGCGCCCGCTGCTGGTGCGGCCGCTGGTGCAGACCTTCGCCATGATCGTGCTGCCCTCGGAATCCGAGATCAACAAGACCTGGCAGGCCCAGGTCGTGGAACCCTTCCAGAAGTCGCTGGCCGCCAAGTACCCGTTCGCACCGGGCGCCCAGGTCCAGGCCACGGCGGGCGAGATCGGCCAGGTCTTCGGTCCCGAGGGCGTGGTTGCCAAATTCGTCGGCACCACCATGGGTCCGCTGGTGGTCAGGCGTGGCGACGTGCTGGCCAGCCGCACCTGGGCCGACATCGGCATCACGCTGGCACCCCAGGCGGTGAGCGGCTTCCCGGGCTGGGTGGCGCCGTTGTCGGCCAACGGCGTCGCCGCCAGCAGCGGTCCGCAACAGGTGTTCCAGCTGCTGCCGATGGCGGCACCCGGCGTGACCGAGTACACGGTCGAGATCGACGGCCAGCAGCTGCGTTACCGGAACACGGCGCCAGTCTGGGTCAACATGGTGCATCCGGGACCGCAGGGCTCGAGCGGCGTCAAGATCAGCGCCATCACCTTCGATGGCCGCACGGTGGAGCTGTTCAGCGAGCCGGGCCAGTTTGGCCTCGAGAAGATGATCGGCGCCGCCGAGAAGAAGCGCCTGGGCGCCGGCCTTGCCGAATTGCGCTGGAGCGCGGCCAACGTCTCGGTGGGGATCACGTTGAAGGTGGTCAGCAATGCCGGCGCCGGTGCGGGCGATACGCAACAGGCCGGCCGCGGCTTCAACGGCCTGCGCCTGCCGGACGCCATCGTCGGCCGCGCCATGGCGCCGCCCGCGGCTGCGGCCACCGCAGCGACCATCGCGGCGGCGGGCGCTGCCCCAGTGCCGACCATTCCAGGAGCGGCACAATGAACCGCGCCGGCAGCGGCTGCCGGATCGGCTACTTCGGCAAGATTCCTGCACACGACGATTTCGTCAAGGCGACCGACGACCAGCAGATGGTCGGCATGCTGGACGATTGGATGGCCCAGGTCATGACGCGCCTGCCGGCCGACCCGCGCTGGAAGCTCAACTACGATGCGATGGCACCGGTCAGCTTCGCCTTCGTCGGGCCAGGCCGGCGCCATGCGGTGGCCGGCCACCTGGTCGCCAGCCATGACCGCTCGGGCCGACGCTTTCCCTTCCTGACGATGCGCAAGCTGGACGTCCCGGATCCGGCCAGCTTCGTGATGCGCTGTCCGCTGGCCTTTGCGCCGCTGTGGCGCTTCCTGGAGGCGATCGCGCCCCAGGTCATGCAGGCCACCGATCCGAGCGCCCATCTGCAGGCGATCCTCGATGCGCCGGGGCTGGGCGAGGCCGATGCGGCGATCGATGCCGCGCTGACCGAATTCCTGGCCGTGTCCACTGTCGGTTCGCTGTCCGGCCAGCTCGGCATGGAGGCCGACCGCATGATCCTCGGCCTGGGCCTGCTGCTGCAGCCGGTGATGCACAGCCGCCCGGCGGCGCTGCACAAAAGCCTGGTGCTGCCGCTGCCGGCGGATGAGGTCGGACGCTTCGCCGCCGCCGCATTCTGGCTGGCGCTGGTGGCCCCCTTCGTCTACCGCACCGGCCATGACCTGGCGCTGTTCGTGACCACCGTGGGCGGCCGGGCGGCCCTGGTGGTCGGCTTCGGCGGCGCCGCGGCCGGTACCCTGCATGCGCTGATCGACCCGCTGGTCGCCGCAGAGCAGCAGGTGCACCTGGACGATACCGGCTGGATCGACGAGCAGCTGGGCATCGATATCGACGTGCGCGCCCTGGCCAGCTACCTCGAGCAGCCGATGCTGCCGCTGCGCACGGCGCGCGACCTGTTCCTGAAAACCTTCATTGGAGCCGCTCCGTGAAAACCGCATTCCTGTTTGTTGCAGCGGCATTGCTGTCGACGTCGTCGCTGGCAGAGGTCAACGCACCGATCGTGGTCTCCGGCACCGTCGCCGACGAGGCCAGCAAGGCGGCCTTGCTGACCCGACTGCGCGCGCTGTACGGGGCCGAACGCGTGGTCGACCAGCTGATGCTCGGCCGTGTTGCCGCGCCGCCCAACTGGAACGAGTACGTCGGCAAACTGATCGGCCCCAACCTCAAGCTGATCAGCCGCGGCCAGTTGCAGGTCGACGGCACCAGCGTCAGCTTGCGCGGCGACGTTGCCAGCGACGCCCAGCGCCAGCAGATCGCCGCCGACATCGCCCTCGGTCTCGATCCGGCCTACACCGTCAACAACGGCCTGCGAGTAGCGGCCTCGGAGCAGGGCATGCTGGACGCCGCGCTGGCCAACCGCATCATCGAATTCGAATCGGGCAAGGCCGAGCTGGCCGATTCCGGCAAGGCCATTCTCGACCAGATGAGCGTGGCGCTGCTGCGCCTGAAGGACAAGAAGGTCGAGGTGATCGGCCACACCGACAACGCCGGCTCGCGCGCCGGCAATCTGTCGCTGAGCCAGGCGCGCGCCGAGGCGGTCAAGGCCTATGTGGTCGGGCGCGGCGTCCACGCCGACATGGTCGCCGTCTCCGGCGAAGGCCCGGACCGCCCGGTGGCCGACAACCGCACCCCCGAAGGCCGCGCCCGCAACCGCCGCATCGAATTCAAGGTCGTCCAATAATCAGCTTGCCTTGCCTCAAACCGGGGTCAGAGCCCGGTTTTTGGCAATATCCCTGTCTCAACGTGCGCTTGACTGGACAATTCGGGGTCAGAGCGCTTCACCGATACTTATTTTGACAGCAATAAAGCGCTTCCCAAGAGCGGCGACGCAGCGTCAAAGATCGAAAAACCGCATCTTTTTTGCCCCGAAACCCTTTCCCGAAGAAGCGCTCTGACCCCGAAGTCGCAGGCGGAAATGCTCTGACCCCGAAGCTGGGTTGCGCCGGGGTCATTGCCAAAAACCGGGCTCTGACCCCGGTTTGATGTGGCTCAGGGGAGGGTGATGGTGACGTTGGCCGACCTGGGCGGCAGTTTGACCAGATCGTTGTAGCTGGCCAGGGCGGCGTCGGTGTCGTGGGCGAGGGCCGTGCGGAAGCCGAGGTAGGCGCCCAGGGCGACCACGGCGAATACCATGCTCAGCACCCACAGCGAGAGATCGCTGCCGAGCTTGTGGACGATCTGGTCGGGGCGTTCGGCGTGCGGGGCGAAGCTGCGGCTCTTGCCGCGCATGCGGGCAATTTCGTCACCCAGGCGCGCGGTCAGGTAATTCAGCTTGTCCTTGCCGTCAAGGGCGAAGCGGCCCTGGAAACCGAGCAGCAGGCACATGTGGAAGACCTCGAGCGCCTGCAGGTGGGCGCTGCCCTTGGCGCGCAGGTCCTCGAGACGCTGGAAGAAGTGCTCGCCGGCGAGCTGGTCGCCGAACAGGCGCAGTTGCAGCGGCCGGGTTTCCCAGGCTTCGCGGATCTCGTAGTCCGAGCCGAGGATGATCTCGTCGACTGCTGCACAGAAGGCGTACTTGGCGGCGGTGACGTCGTCCGCCGGCACGCCCAGGGCTTTGGCGTTGCGGTCGACGTCGCCCAGGAAAGCGGTCATGTGATCGGCGAACCCGGTCTTGTCCTGGGGGCCGCAGCCGCTCTTGAGCAGGAACAGCGCATAGAAGCCCTCATACATGATGTCGACCAGGGACTGCGGGGCGCCGCCGGCGCCGTTGCGGGATGCGGACGGCACCGCGCGGCGCTCGGTATGGAGGTGGGCGGGAGAGTTCATGCGGCGATCGCCATCAGGTCGAGTTTGAGGTCGCGCAGTCCGTTCGGCACGTAGATCGAGATCGACTGCGCCTTCAGCATGCTGTCGTACAGCAGGCCGCGGTTTTCCAGCACGAAGTAATAAGTATCGGGCCGCACCGGCAGCGCCGCCGGCACCTGGGGCGCATGTACCAGCTTGACGCCGGGCATGGCCGACAGCACCAGCTTGTCGACGTCTTCCGGCGCGCCGATCTTGAAGCGCAGCGGCACGATCTCGACCAGCTGCAGCGCCGGCATGTCGGCCTTCACGCCAAGGTAGAGCGTGGTCTGGGGCGTGATCTTGCCCGAATCGAGGGCGCCGAGATGGTAGGAGGGGCGTTCGTGCGACAGGGCGATGGCGAAGTATTTCGACGAGATCACGGTGTCCAGCAGTTCGCGCAGGATGGCGTCCAGGCGCGCGAAGGCCGGCCCCGGATCCTGGTGCGCATATGCCGGCAAGTCTTCCAGCCTGACCGCGCGCGAGAAGGTCATCAGGCCGCCCGCCAGCACCAGCAGTTCCTGGAACAGGCGCTCGGGATGCAGTTCGCGGTGCGCCAGGTAGTGGCCGAGCGCGGCATAGCCCGAGCTGGCGGTATGCAGCAGCCAGAACGAGGACACGTCGCCGCCGCGCAGCTCGACCACGTTCTTGCTCGGCTCGCGGTGATGGCCGTAGAGGGCGTTTACCTTGGCCAGCAGCTTTTCCATCAGCCGCGCCAGCCGCGCCTGCAGTCCCGGCGCGCCCTCGATCGAAAGACTGGGCGGGATGAAGTCGTGGTCGACTTCGAAGCCGCCGGTGGCCACGCGGCGCAGGCGCAACAGCGGAAAACTGTCGAAGGCGTCGAGCGGATCGAGGTCCGGCACCAGGCGCAGGTTGCGGGTCAGGAAAGCCACCGGCGCGGCGGCCGCCTCGCTGTACAGATCCTGGGTATCGTGTTCGCTCTGGCCGAAGCGGGCGTCCGGCCGCACGGCGCCGCGCGCCGCGCAATTCTCCCCATGCACCTTGAGCGCGGGCAGGGCCGCATGAAAGGTGACGCTGCCGTCGAAGGGCGGCAGATCGGCCAGGCGCACTTGCGGCGGCAGCATGTCGTGCTCGGGCGCACGGTAGACCTCGCCGTCGGGGAAAATCAGCGACAGTTCCGTGATGCGCAGCACGTCCGCCCTGAGGGCATCGCTGTCCACCGCCAGCTGGCGCACGCCCCAGCAATAAGGATGAAGGGCCGCGGCGGTCTGGTTCAGCCGCGCCTCATGATAGCGGTCCTGCTGCTGGAAATGCTGGGGGCGCAGGAACAGCCCCTCGCCCCACAAGACCTTGGCCGCAGTCGTCACGCTTGCCTCCTTGTCGATGAGTTGGCGGAGTGGTTTCCGCAAATCCCTAGCTTGCTGGAAACATTTTCAGGCTCATTGACAGCGCACAAGCGACAAAGGCTTGACACCTGGGCCGCCTGCAGGCGCGCCGTTGCCGACGCTCATCGCACACGCATGCAGGCCGACCGTCGCGCCGGCCGATTCGAGGTCGGCCGCCGCGAAATCGACGCGCCAGCCGTCGCGGCCCGGTGTGTGGAACAGCGCAACCACGCCGAGCCAGGCGGCGTCGCGCGTGAGCTTGTCGGCGAGTTCGAGTTGCTGCCCCGGTACCAGGGTTATTTCCTTGACTTCGATCAGGTCGGCGCCGAGGGCGTCGCGTTCCGCCTGGGCCGATTGAAAGGCCGCATACGGCGCCTGTTCGAAGGCCGCCTGCTGGCGCAGTTTGTAGACACGCACCAGTAGTGCCAGCGGCTGGCCGCGGCGGTCGACGTTGAGCCGCTTGGCGGCATGCAGGCGCAGCACGACCTTGCGCGGCGACAGCTGCGCCTCGGGCAGGGGCGCGGGTTTGCGCAGGCCGGCCGCTTCCAGTGCGGCGCCGGCCAGGGAGCCGCCATTTCCACTGCCGGCGCAGGCGGTCAACAAGCACAAGGTGTACAGCACGGTCGATATCGGTGCAGGACGAGATGTCATGGTCGGATCCATCGATGGGTTGAACAGGATGTTGCGCTCGATAAATAGTTTGAGACAGGGCTGATTTAACGGCAACGAGCGGCGCCGACTGTGTGTTAGCGCAAGACCAGCTTCGACCAGGCGCAATCGCGCGGCAAGCAAAAGTTGACCGTACGCAACTACGAGCGCAAACCGTTCACCAATAATTGGCGCTTGCATCCAACCCCGGAGGACCCGATGACCTTTCAACGCCCGATCCACCGCAAGACCCCACGTCTGATCGCCGTGAGCACTGCCTTTGCCTGCGCCGCATTCCTGTCGGCCTGCGCCAGCAGCGGCCCGGTCGCACCGGTTGCCAAGACCGCGCCGACGGTGGCCGCCGCCATGGCCGAAGTCGATGCCGCCGTGCTGGCCGGGCAGAACGACAAGGCTTACGCGATCCTGAAGCGTGCCGGCGCCACCTACCCGACCGACAAGACGCCGTGGGTGCGGATGGCCCAGATGCGCTTCGACAGCACCAACTACGGCGAGGCGATCGTGAATGCGCTCGAAGCGCTGGAGCGCGATCCCGACGACACCCTGGCCAACAGCATCGTTGCCGTCAGCGGCTTGCGCGTGACCAGCAAGGCGCTGGCTGACCTCAGCCACAAGAACAACCTGAGCGGCAACGTGCGCAGCGAGGCCCAGGAGCTGGCCAAGCTGCTGCGCACCAGCCTGAATGAAGAAGTGCTGGTGGCGAACGGCCGAGCCGGCGGCGCGCGCAAGGACAGCGGCGTGAAGAAGGCGATCAGCGCCGCGCCGGCCACCGCCGCACCGCGTCCCGCCACCGGCGGTGACCCTTTCGGCGCGCTCAAGTGAAGCCGCACTGACATGCCAGGCGCAGCCGCCTTCCCATCCCCGTCCCCCTGGAGCCCCCATGCCCAAGAATGAAAGCGTGCAGAAACGCCTGCAAAAAGTGCGCGCGCCGCGCGTGCAGATGACCTACGACGTCGAGATCGGCGACGCCATCGAGAACAAGGAGCTGCCCTTCGTGGTCGGCGTGCTGGGCGATTTCGGCAGCGACCCGGACGCGGCCCGCAAGCGCCTCAAGGACCGCAACTTCGTCAACGTCGATGCCGACAATTTCGACGAGGTGCTCGACGGCGTGGCGCCGGTGGCCAGCTTCCGCGTGCAGAACCACCTGTCGGCGGAAGGCGGCGAATTCGCCGTCAAGCTGCAGTTCCGCGAGATGGCCGACTTCCGTCCGGAAGCCGTGGTGCAGCAGGTCGCGCCCCTGAAGGGCTTGCTGGAAGCGCGCAGCAAGCTGGCCGACCTGCGCAACAAGCTGGCCGGGAACGACCGCCTGGAAGACATCCTCAACGAGGTGCTGACCAATACCCAGAAACTGGACAGCCTGCGCCGTCCCGGCAATGGCGGCGACGCCGAGAAAGGGGAATGACCGATGGCGGCCATCCTCGACAATATAGCCACCGCCACCGCCACCGCCACCACCGCCACCCCGGCGACGCTGGAGCTGGACACCGGCCTGCTCGACCAGATCGTCGAACAAAGCCGCGTGGCGAAATCCACCAGCGAGCATGAGCGCGCGCGCGACATCATCTCGGAACTGGTGACCCAGGTGATGGAAGGGACGATGGTCGTCTCGACCAACCTGTCGGCCACCATCGATGCGCGCCTGGCCGAGCTGGATCGCATGATCTCGGCCCAGCTCTCGAGCGTGATGCATGCGCCCGAGTTCCAGAAACTGGAGCGCAGCTGGACCGGCCTGCATTACCTGGTCAAGAACAGCACCACCAGCGCCGGCCTGCAGATCCGCATGCTCAACGCCACCAAGCGCGAACTGGTGAAGGACTTCCAGTCGGCGCTGGAGTTCGACCAGAGCACACTCTTCAAGAAGGTGTATGAAGAGGAGTTCGGCAGCTTCGGCGGCGCCCCTTACGGCACGCTGATCGGGGACTTCGAAGTCTCGCGCCAGCCCGAGGACATCTACTTCCTGGAGCAGATGTCGCACGTGGCCGCGGCCAGCCACGCACCCTTCATCACCTCCAGTGCACCGGAGCTGTTCGGGGTCGAGAGCTTCGGCGACCTGGGCAAGCCACGCGACCTGGCCAAGGTGTTCGACACCGTCGAATACGCCAAATGGAAGGCCTTCCGCGAGTCGGAGGATTCCCGCTACGTCGGTTTGACATTGCCGCGCTTCCTCGGACGGCTGCCCTACAACCCGATCGACGGCACCGCCACCGAAGGCTTCAACTTCGTCGAGGACGTGGATGGCAGTGACCACCACAAATACCTGTGGTGCAACGCCGCCTATGCCTTCGCCACCAAGCTGACCAAGGCCTTCGAAGACTATGGCTGGTGCGCGGCGATCCGCGGCGTGGAGGGCGGAGGCCTGGTCGAGAACCTGCCGACCCACACCTTCAAGACCGACGAGGGCGAGGTCGCGCTCAAGTGCCCGACCGAACTGGCGATCACCGACCGCCGCGAGAAGGAACTCTCGGACCTCGGTTTCATCTCGCT